>Ga0207988_1001356_pt1 | contig 12480 bp, 7 predicted proteins | sample ETNtaG_11_FD_185773 | JGI IMG/M metagenome (GOLD analysis project Ga0207988, IMG submission 185773) | Marine microbial and viral communities from oxygen minimum zone, Eastern Pacific Ocean - ETNP201310SV74 (SPAdes) (version 2) | ecosystem: Environmental > Aquatic > Marine > Oceanic ...
TGAAGCAGCTATTGATGATTTTTCAGTTTCTATTTTTGATACCAATCCTGATTTATCTGGAGATTTGAATGGAGATGGGTTGCTTAATGTTTTGGATGTTGTGGTTATGGTTAACTCAGTTTTATCTGGCGATTGTCCTGATTCAGCTGATATGAATGCTGATGGATTTTGCAATGTTCTGGATGTTGTGATATTGGTTAATCTAATCCTAGAATAAATATTATGAACAGCCTAATTATTTCTGCTGTTGGTTCTGATCGGCCGGGCATTGTTTCTGAATTAAGCGGAACCATTACCAGCCATGGTGGAAATATTGAAAAAAGTCGGATGACTAGATTGGGGTCAGATTTTACTATCATCATGTTGGTGACGGTAGATCCCAAATGGGAAGAATCTCTTGTAGTGGCTCTTCAGACTATACAAGAGCTTTCTATTACCACTAAAGGCACCGAAGCTAATACGGTTATAGCAGGTGAAAACTGCAAGGATACTGCAGGTGAAAACTGCCAGATTTCGCTCAGTGGTGCAGACAATGAAGGAATTGTAAAGGTATTATCAAAATATCTAGAAGAGAAATCTATTAATATTATAGAAATGGATACCCACATTTCACAGGCTCCCATTAGCGGTTCTCCACTCTTCAATTTGAATGCATCTGTTTCAATTCCCGGAGAAATAGATGAAAGGGATATTCAATCTGATTTATCTCAAATTGCCCAAGACCTTGGAGTGGAAATATATTTAAATATTTAAAGTACAACTAGTTGCCAGCTTGTTGTTAATCCAGGATTATTCTTACTTATCCTTAAAGCGTGAAAAGGGGCTGGAATGCTTTTGGCATTGCTGTCTAGGTCGGTTATTCTTGAGGAAAATTTCTTTCATTGTAGGGCAGAATCGTGTGGCTTTCTCATAGGTTTCTTCACAAATTTCAACTTCAACAACTCCCTGTGACATTGGCCAATCTACTTTAGCATTCAGTAAAACTGTTTCTCCTCGGGATTGAAATTCTCCACCATCATATATATTTCGAATTGTATTTCCAAAAATAGGCAGTGCGGCAGATGAGCCGAACTGTTTTTCACCCAGGGATACTGCCGGGTCATCCATTCCCACCCAGATACCAATAGCTAATTGAGGAGTAAACCCAACAAACCAGGCATCAGCTTTACTATTGGTAGTTCCGGTTTTACCTGCTGCAGGAGCACGAAATTTATATTTCCAACGTAAGGCACCACCAGTTCCAGCATCCACTACTGATTTCATCATATCTCGGAGAATATAAATAGTGGCTTCATCCTGTACTTCTTTATTATCGGGTAAAAATTCCTTAATAATTCTGCCATGGCGGTCTTCAATTCTAGTTATTGCAAGAGGCTGAGCATATATTCCGTTATTGGCAATAACCCCATAGGCTGCAGTAATTTCAAGGGGATAAACTTCAGACACTCCCAAAGCTATAGCATCCACCGCTCGGATGTAGGTTGTCATTCCAAAATCTTTTGCATTTTGAACAATTGCTTTTGGTTCAATTAATTCTTGAACCACTCGAACAGAAATTAGATTCAATGATCGGCGTAACCCTTCCCGAAGGGTGGTTAATAATCCCGTTGATCCGTCGTGATTCTGAGGATTCCACTGGGTGGTATCATCAATAAAAACAATGAGGGGCTGGTTTAATAATTCAGTGGTGGTGGAGTGTCCCTGTTCCAATGCTGTGAGATAAATCATTGGTTTAAAAACGGACCCGGGCTGTCTTTTAGCTTGAGTAGATCGATTAAAATGATCTCGATATATATCTTCCTGTCGCCCACCAACCATGCCTAAAATATGCCCTTGAGTTGGGTCTATTACTATGCCGGCACCCTGCACCAATAATTGGTTTCTCAATAATGCGGGAATTGTGTCATTTGATTCTAAAATAAATCGCGCACTATCCAGATCGAATCGGGTAAATCCGATGGCATCTTCCAGTTTTGATAGATCTTGAAGAAATTCTTTATTCAGGACAGCTTGATTTTTCTTCATCCCTGCATTGAAAGCATCCTCCAAAGCTAGTTGAATCCGGCTATCTAAAGTAGTATGAACCACGAGGCCATCTTTGTACAAATTTATATCCAGCTCCTCGTCTATTTTTTCAAGTTGTCGTCGAATAAATTCTGTAAAGTAGGGTGCTATACCATCATCTTTTTCAAACTGCTTTACCGGTAAATCTTTCTTGACAAACAATTGATATTTATCTTCCTCAATATATCCCTGTTCTTTCATGACTCTCAGAACAAGGTTTCTTCGAATAAGAGCTCGGTCAGGGTGACGGATTGGCGAATATCGAGCTGGAGCAGGCAAAAGCCCAATTAATATAGCAGATTCATCTAATTGGAGGTCACTTACATCTTTCCCAAAATACTGATTAGATGCTGCTTGCACACCATAGGTACCGTGGCCAAAATATACGGAATTCAAATAGAGTTCCATGATTTGTGTTTTGGTGTAGGTTTGTTCGATATTGATGGATGTGATTAGTTCTTTCAGTTTCCGTGTATATGTTTTTTCGAAGCCAATAGTATTGTACATATTTCGAGCCAACTGTTGCGTTATGGTACTAGCACCCTGTCTTCGGCTCAATGTCATCATATTTACAATAACAGCCCGGGCGAGAGACTGAAAACTCACACCTGAATGCTCAAAGAAGTTTCTGTCTTCCATTGCGAGAAGTCCATGCCGTAAACTTCTAGGAATTTGGCTGATATTGACAACATCCCGTTTATGGATGTATAACTCTTTTATAACAATACCATCTGCAGATAAAATTTTAGATACTTGTTCGGGATTAAAACGCTGAAGTTCTGCTATAGAGGGGAGATCTCGAGATAAAATAAAGAGGTAAATGATTCCCCCGATAAAACAGGCTAGTAAAAAAAGAAAGGTGTTTAATAACACCTTCCACCAAGACGCAGCTTGAAATTTCTGATTACCGGAATTTTGTTCGGGCATCTTTTATTATTTGCTGGGCATTGTCATTGATTTCGGGTCGAGTATTTCATCTAATTTATCTTTATCCAGTACATTGTCTTCCATTGCAATTTCTCTCACGGTTTTACCACTATTAAAAGCCTTGTAGGCAATTTGAGCAGCTTTATCATATCCGATAACCGGCGCAAGGGACGTACACATTGCCAGGCTTCCTTCTATATAACCGGCACATTTTTCCTTGTTGGCTTTTAGACCTGTAATGAGTTTTTCTGTGAATATATTTGTGCTGTTGGAAAGTATGGTTATAGAATTTGTTAGGTTATGGGCAATGAGAGGAAGCATAAGGTTTAGTTCAAATACTCCTCCTTGACCCCCAATCGTAATAGTCATGTCATTTCCAATGACCTGTGCACAACCCTGAATCATGGCTTCGCAAATAACTGGATTTGTTTTCCCCGGCATGATGGAAGATCCTGGCTGTACGGCTGGAAGAATAAGCTCGCCTAATCCTGCCCGTGGTCCCGAACCCAGCCAGCGGATGTCATTGGCTACTTTTGAAAGAGAAACAGCAATAGTTTTTAAAGCACCAGAAGTTTCCACTGCAGCATCTTGGGCGCCTTGAGCTTCGAAGTGATTACTTGCTTCTATAAATGAAATTCCAGTAAATCTACTAATTTCCTTGGCTACAAGAGACCCAAACTGCGCTTTTGTGTTTATACCGGTTCCAACAGCTGTACCTCCTATTGCAAGCTCTGAAAGAAATCCTTGGGCATTTTGAATACGTTTAATACCATTCTTCACCATCTGAGTATAGCCGGAAAATTCTTGCCCCAGTGTAATAGGAGTGGCATCTTGGAGGTGGGTACGTCCAATTTTTACAATATCTGAAAATTCTATAGCTTTTTTATCCAATTCATCTGCTAATTTCTGAAGTGCTGGAAGTAATTCTTCTTCCAACATGGTGTTGGCAGCTATATGAATGGCAGTGGGTATCACATCATTGCTGGATTGCCCCAAGTTTACATGATCATTAGGATGGACAGGATCTTTTGCACCGATTACACCCCCCATAATTTCGCTGGCCCGATTAGATAAAATTTCATTGCAGTTCATATTGCTGGACGTTCCAGATCCAGTCTGATAAATATCAATTGGGAATTGGCTGTAAAATTTCCCCTCAATAATTTCATCAGCTGCCTGTACGATGGCATTTTTTCGTTCACCATCTAAAAGTCCAAGTTCATTATTTACAATTGCAGCTGAACGTTTAATTTTGCCTAATGCCTGAATCATTGATTTTGAAATAGGTATTCCGCTTATGGGGAAATTTTCTACTGCCCGCTGTGTTTGGGCACCATAATAGGCATCATCTGGTACAAGCATGTCACCCATTGAATCCTGTTCTTTTCTCATTGAATTATGATTGTTAAAATATTAACAGTTATCCACCTTCTCTTTGCGTTTGATCTCTTAATGGAGTAGGGGGGAGATTAACAATATCATCAAAAAAGTAATCTCCTAAATGATTAATAATATCCTGCAAAGCAATAACCCCTGTCGGTTTATCATTCGCATCTACAATAGGGATATGCCTATAACCACCAGAAATCATTTTATTTAGAGCATAGGCAATTGGGTCATCCCTATGAAGCGTGTCAGGGGACTTTGTCATAAAATCAACAACAGATTCTTCTTCTAGATTGTGCCGATTACCAACAATATTTTGTACAATATCCCGTTCTGTAAATATTCCGGAAATTTTAGTATTATTTTCTAAAAGAACGCAACCGATATGATATTTTTGCAGGTTATCAATAACTTCTCTTAATGATGCCTGTTCATTGAGAATAATAAATTTTTCTTGTGTGAGCGAAGATAGAGGGTCGGTGGGTGAAATACCCTTACCTAATTTAATCTCAGATTTTCCTGGACTTTCATACATTTCCTTTAATTCGTCATCATTAATATCATACATATTATTTCTCCTTTTAGTCCACAACCCATGAATTAGTTCCGGAAAATAATTTCTCCAGATCTGCTTCATTTTTCTGCTTAGCTTCCTCAATTTGGTTTGTCATCATATCATCATAGGTTGATTTGGTTTCTTGGTAAAGAATACCAATTGGTACCGGTAATTCAGGATTATAAGTGATCTCACTAAGTAGCATTGCTAAGTTTTTGTCTTCCTTATCATGTTTTAATATATCGTCAGCATTATAATGACTACCAAGTTTCACTACTTTAAAATTAGATCCGTCAAGAATTAATCCTTTATTTTTTTCCGCACCAAAAATCATTGGTTCCCCCTGTTCAAGCACCAACTGTGTTTCCGCTTTGGTCTCTTTCTCTGTCAAATCAGAAAAGGCTCCATCATTGAAAATATTGCAATTTTGATATATTTCAACAAATGAAGTTCCTTTATGTTTATGAGCTTCCTCCAAAATTGGTCCCATATGTTTTTGTTCTCTATCAATGGTGCGGGCAATAAATGTACCGCTGGCACCTAATGCCAACTGAGGTGGATTAAAGGGATAGTCCAGTGACCCCATTGGTGTAGATTTGGTTATTTTACCCACTTCAGAAGTGGGGGAATACTGCCCTTTAGTGAGACCATATATACGATTATTAAACATGAGAATATTCATATCAATATTTCTTCGTAAAACATGAATGAAATGGTTTCCACCAATACTCATTGCATCACCATCACCGGTGGCCACCCAAACAGAGAGGTCTGGATTTGCTATTTTTGCACCGGATGCTAATGCAGGAGCTCGACCATGAATAGAGTGAAATCCATACGTATCCATATAATATGGAAAACGGCTGGAGCATCCAATTCCTGAAATTATTAAAAAATTCTCCTTTGGTATACCCAAGGTGGGGAATAATTTCTGCACTTGTGAAAGAATTGCGTAGTCACCACACCCAGGGCACCATCGGACATCTTGGTCGGAGACAAAATCTTGACGGGTCAGAGTTTGAGTATTTTCTGTAGCCATGGTTATGCTCCCTTTACTAGCTTAGTAATTTCATTGTAAACTTCAGTTTGAGTGAATGGCTTGCCCTGTATTTTATTCAAACCAACGGCATCAACCAAAAATTTTGATCGGATTATGGTTGACAGCTGCCCCAGATTTAATTCTGCGATCATCACTTTTTGAAATTTAACTAATATTTCTCCCAAATTTTTTGGAAATGGATTTAAGTGCCGCAAATGTAAATGAGAAACTGACATACCTTCATCTTGGGCAGTTTCAACTGCTGAGCGTATGGCTCCATGTGTGCCCCCCCAACCTATAACTAAAAGGTCACCGCTTTCTTTTCCAAATGGTTTTGCTGGAGCGATATCTCTTGCGATGATATCTACCTTATTCTGTCTTAATTCTACCATTCTCTGGTGGTTTTCCGGATCATAACTTACATGACCAGTTTCTTCCCATTTTTCAAGACCACCTATGCGATGTTCCATGCCAGGGGTTCCAGGCAAAGCCCAGGGTCGTGCTAAATCAGGATTGCCATGATTATAAGGTGCATATCCCTCTTTCTTTTTGTAGATACGAGTTTCCATTTCCGGCAATGTATTTACATCAGGTATTTTCCATGGTTCTGAGCCATTACCAATATAGCCATCTGATAACAAAATCACCGGAATCATATATTTTAAAGCAATCCGGCAAGATTCGTAGGCCATCATAAAACAATCTGAAGGAGTAGCAGCAGCCAAAACAACCATGGGTGCTTCTCCATTTCTACCATAAATAGCCTGATTTAAATCTGACTGCTCTGTTTTAGTTGGTAATCCCGTAGATGGTCCACCACGTTGTACGTTCACTAAAACAAGGGGAAGTTCTGTGATAACTGCTAATCCTAAAGCTTCAGATTTTAGAGCAACTCCAGGTCCGCTGGTAGCAGTAATGGCTAAATTACCAGCAAATGCAGCACCAATTGCACTTACCACACCAGCTATTTCATCCTCTGCCTGAAAGGTTTTTACTCCAAAACTTTTATATTGAGCCAAATAATGAAGAATATCACTGGCAGGAGTTATTGGATAACCACCATAATAGAGATCCAATCCTGACCGCTGTGCAGCTGTCAATAATCCTAATGCCAATGCATTATTACCCATAATGTTGCGGTACTTACCTTTTTCAAATTTAGCTTTATTAACTCGATAAGTAGTTTTAATAACTTCTAAAGTTTCACCATAATAATAGCCAGAATTTAATGCCTTCAAGTTGGCTTCAACAATATCTGGAGCCTTGGCAAATTTCTTTTGAATGAAATTGATTGATGAATCCAAACTTCTACCGTAAAGCCAATACAATAATCCTAATGCAAACATGTTGGTAGATCTTGCTTTTAGTTTTGATGATAGACCTAAATCTTCCAGAGCGGTTGCTACTAATTTAGTCATATCAACTTTTATAACTTGATATCCATCCAATGAATTGCCATCCAGAGGGTTATCATCATAGCCAGCCAATTTTATATTTTTAGAGGTAAAGTTGGCAGTATTGATAATGAGCATTCCGTTATCTTTAAGTTCGCCTAAATGCACCTTTAATCCAGCAGGGTTCATTGCTACTAATACATCTAAATCATCTCCAGGAGTATGTATATCTTTATTACTGAATTGTAGTTGAAAGGAGCTAACCCCTGCCAAGCTGCCTTTTGGGGCACGTATTTCTGCAGGAAAATCGGGGAGAGTTGCTAGATCATTTCCAAAAATAGCTGTGTTATCTGAAAATTGACTTCCTGTAAGCTGCATACCATCACCTGAATCGCCTGCAAAACGGATGGTTGCACCATCCACTTCGGATATATTTTTCTTTACCGTACTCATAATTCCTAATTAATTGCTAAATTGAAGATTAACGTTGATAAACTTTGGACAAATTTACCCTATTGTTGAAATACGGGACAAAAATTATTAAAATAAATAGCATAAAAAAAACGAGGCATTTATGCCTCGTTTTTTACTAAGAAAGCCAACAAAGGTATTCTATTTCATCAAGACCATTTTTCTCGTAATAGTTTGATTTTCACTTACTAATTTGTATAGATACATTCCAGATGGAACTTGTGTACCCATGGTATTTGTTCCATCCCAAGTTATGTTATGGTATCCAGCGGGATAATTAGAATTATTGATTAAGGAGCTCACTAACCGGCCCTGGATGTCAAAAATGTTCAGGCTTACCAGTTCATCCTTGCCCAGTACAAATTGAATCTGAGTGTTTGGATTGAATGGATTGGGGAAGTTCTGGCTCAGCTCAAATACATCAGGTAACATTCTGTCAGTCAACTCTATTTCCATTGCCGCGCTGAGAATATTAGCTGCAATTACAGAAGTAATTGTGTAATCACCAGTATAAGAGAAGAGCTTATCGCTCTCTGGCTCAACGATTACAAGAATAGTTTCATTGCCAATGGTTCTGTATTCAGCAACCATTGCCTTATCAGTAAGTTCAATATTAAAGTCACCATCATGCTCTAGCGTCATTTGAACACCGCCGATTTTACCATCTGAGGAAATAGAAACAGAGGAACCTTCTTGATAAATTTGTGCCTTTGTGCCAATATTTTCATCTGAATGAATAGTTCTGCCACCTACAACCATATTTACTAGGAGAATTATATCCTGAATATTGATAGAACCATCTCCATTTAAATCAGCTGATAACAGGTATTCTTGAGCAAGAACTATATTTACCATAGTAACAATATCTAAAATATTGAGCATCCCATCACCATTTAGGTCTCCATCCATTCCCGGATCACCTTCTGCTGTTGCACAGGCTGTATTGGATGGCCCAGACTGTCCTTCTTCATATACAGCCGTTATGTGGTAACAGTATTCACTTCCGGCACTGATATCACTGTCATTATAGTCCAGTTCATCGGTAAATGCAATGTAGGAATCATCACGATATACAAAATATCCATCCACATCTCTTGCTTCAAGCGGAATGATAACGGCATCGGAAAAATCAGCGTTTAACCGGCTAGGGTACATTTGCCCAACTTTTTCAGTGGCAGCATCATCTCTACCACCGCAGTCACCACCGTCATTATCATAACAGGTGAGATCACAGCCATAGGCCTGATCTTCACAGTCTGCAAAGCCGTCACCAATCCAGCTCTCTGGGCAGCAGTCACCATCACCTGAGCAGTCATCAATATATCCCGGTTCACAGGATGTATCGGGGCAGTCATCCAGAGACTCTTCACATATACCATTAGGGCATGTTACCAGCCCTTGATCTTCACAGGTCAAAACATCGCCGCAGTCACCTCCGTCATTATTAAATTCATCGCAATTGAAGTATACCCCCCAGGTTCCATCATCGCAGAGCCCATCACCAAGCCAGGCTTCATACCAGTCTTCAATGCACTGGCCAATACAGTCGGCAAACTGGCCATCTGGGCAGGTAAATGGCTCATCCCAGCTCAGATCAAGTGAATTTTCACCTGCTTCAGCTGTTAGGTTTAAAGGCTCATGCAAACTATCATCAAAAGGTAGCCCGATTGTAAAAGTGAAGGAAAAGGGCTCACTTTCAATACAATTTTCTTCACAGTTCAGTTCAGATGCTTGTGCTGTAAATGTGACCTCAGTACCCATATTTGCATCCTCAGATGCGGTTACTGTAAAATCAGCAGGGACAGATGTTCCAGCAGCAATTCCATAAAACCAGAAGAATTCTCCATCATCAGATATTGCAGCATCCGGACTGCTTTCTGTCAAACCAACACCTGGATACATCATATGATCAGCGGAACCTTCGTTGTTTAACAGTACAACCACATCAATTGATTCCCCTGCATCCCATACACCATCACCTCCAGCATCAGTAAATGATGGGTTAGATACGGTTAGAACAGGTGCATGAATAGTTATATTAAAATTGCCTTCCCACTGGTCTTCATCACTGGAAAAGAGAATATCAAACCCAGCACTATGACCATCAGGCACATTATGGGAAATGTCAAATTCGATATTGCTAGTTGAGTTGGCTGAACTTCCTGCAGAGATATCACCAAATGATATGTTGCTTACATATACGCTGATATACGGATCATCAATGGAAACAGCGGCATACACATTATGGGCGTCATCTACGCCCACATTATTGGCTTGAAGCTCCAATGAAATATGTTCATCAAAATCTGCCATTCCATTATTATTTCCGCTATTGTCATTGATTTCAAACGAATCCAGTGTCACATAAGGGCCATCTGGTGTAATGACAGATACAGTAGTCTCATAAGGGAATGCATTGAAGGATGTTACTACCAGATCATAATCTCCTGGAAGCAGGTCAGTATTATCCAAATTTAGGTTAGCAGATCCATTTTCTGAATATCCATAGGCCAAAAGCTCATTGTCTTTTGAGATGGCTACCAGGGCATTGTCTACACCGGTATTTACTACCAGTTCAGACTGACCCACCACAATAGCTCCATCATGGCTCACATTTAAGGTTGAGGGCTGATCGGTTCTAAGTTCTAGGGAAGGATCACCAAACAGAGTCCAGTAATTGGTTTCATTTATTCCACTCGACCCTTGTTGATCGTTCATATAGAGACAGCCATTTGTAGTAACTCCACCCATGGAGCGAGTAATATGTCCTTCATAGCTTTCTGTTAATATGAGCATCATTCCATACTGACCATGCATAGGTGGTTCCCAAGACATGCTAATAGTTGATCCATAGAAACCCACTCCACCTGCAGGCTCTGCATTGTTTGTTGCTCTAAGCCAAGACTCTCCAAAACATTCATTGGTGGTATTAAACTCCCCATTATTACAAGCAACACTAATAATAAATGGTAGCATGTCATTATTTGTAAGTGAATTAACATTAGAGGTACTAAGAGCAGCTCCATTGCCCCAGCTGGATTGAGATCCATGTCCAGTATAATTGATAAGGCTAACACCACTGTTGATCACTCCCATTCCCTGAGAAACTGAACCACCACTGCCATCATAGCTATATTGGTAGCTATCATACGTAAAATCAGAAAGTACGTCATCCCACAACATATCTTCAAACTCATCATCATCTAAACCGCCCCATCCTGTTCCCTGATTAGAAGCTACCCCCATGGCATTATCATACCAATCGGCACCACCTTGTGGATTGCGTTCATATTCAATTGACCGCTCTACTTGCGTGGCAATATGAGCAGGCGTGCTGCCAGAAAAACGGCCCACAATCACTTCAGCATAAGAATCATTTCCCTCAATAAAGCCATATGATGGATCAGAGGCACTGCCGCTGATACTTGGAGCTGGTATTTGAGCTGCATCCCCTACCAAGAGTAGAAAGGTCAGCCCATTTTCATAATAATAGTTATCTACATAATTTTCAATTGCACTGGAACTTGTGCCAATATCAGATACGTTTACCATTTCTGCGGGCACACCTTTTCTGTTCTTCCAGTCGATGAGGGGCTGCATTTCTTCCATGAAAGAGCCGTAGGAAATAATGAGCATATTCCCACGCTCATCTAAATAGTCAAACCTATTATCACTGCTGAAATTGAGGAAATGACCTTCATAAATATTTTTATATTCCCGGGCAATTACTTGTTTGCCAGATTTTCTTTGGAGTACATTAACACCGCTTTCACCTTCAGCATATACTTTGACGGTAATCTCAGTGTACACCCGCAATGTTTTCTGAACTGGATTATACTGAATGGGATAAAAATCTACTGCCTGCCCGCGAAGATTCTTCAGTATATATGGGTCCTGCAGATTGGCAACAGCAGATGGGAAAAAGGCATCCTGATTGTATTCTGACCCAAACGCATAAGGAACATTAACAGGATTTATTAAACGGGATAGATTGCCTTTGGATGGTGCAATGGCAATATTCTCATAGTCTGTAAAATAGGATGATATAATATCAATTTTCATATCCGCATCATCCGGAATAATGATAGATCTGGAAATCTTATGGATATCCGGCGCACCCTGCTTCAACATAGAAGCACCATTTTCAAGCCTGGCAAGGTGCATGATTCCATTTGGAGTCTGTACCGGCACCAGATTAAAGTCATCCAATTTGAATTCAATTACAGTAGTCTGTATGTCTGAAGATAATACTTTTGCATTATCTGCTTTTTTCCCTGCAAACAGACCTGTAATTAATAAACTTACTAGCACTATTTTTTTCATGTATCCCATTTACTTATTCCTCTATAGAATATGATTATTTAATTTCAGGGTAAAATTACCTCTTTTCAAAGAGGCAAACAATGGACACAGGTCACATTTTACATATTGTTACATAGATCACAATATGTGTGATCTATTAAGGAGGATAAAGGGTAGAAAAGCCTTTTTTATTGTTTATTAACTCTTAGAGAGTGAAAACTATAGAGATTCTGTTAAAATATTGTTCAAACGATCTACAAAATCAGTGGGGTTTTGTAATTTAGCACCTTCCAGTAAAACAGCCTGGTCTAAGAGAAGTTGGCTGATATTATCGAATGATT
>Ga0207988_1001385_pt1 | contig 12285 bp, 12 predicted proteins | sample ETNtaG_11_FD_185773 | JGI IMG/M metagenome (GOLD analysis project Ga0207988, IMG submission 185773) | Marine microbial and viral communities from oxygen minimum zone, Eastern Pacific Ocean - ETNP201310SV74 (SPAdes) (version 2) | ecosystem: Environmental > Aquatic > Marine > Oceanic ...
ACCATCAAACGGTATGGTTTGACGTAGCTAAGAACTCTTAAATATAAATTCACAGAGGATAGGGTCCATCACCATCCCGAACAATTGTTGGTGGTGAAGATGAGAAGTCAATAATAGTTGAACCTTTTGAGGGTGAATGGTTTGAATCTTCAAAAATATCTACATTGGGAAAATCGATTTCAACCTGTGTAACATCATTTAGGGGATCATTTCCATGACGATTAATGCTGGTTGTGATAATGGGCTTTCCGAGCAGTTTCACCAGTTTAATTGGGAAAAAGTGGTTTGGAATGCGAACCCCAATTTTTGGAGACCCATTTTGAACAAATGGCGAGAGGTCACTTTCTTTGGCAGGGAGCAACGCAGTATAACGCCCCGGGAAAAGCTCTTTCATTTGGGATTCAATGTCCACATCAAATTCTGCAAAATCATGGAGATGTTCTACAGACTCTAGAATAATGCTTAATGGCTGGACTCGCCCTTTCAGGCGATTCAATTTATGAATTGCTTCCGTATTGGTAGCGTCCACTCCGAACCCATACAACGTATCTGTGGGGTAAACGATCACCCCACCATTTTCTAATGTATCATTTGCAAGATTTATATATTGGTCAGTAGCAGGATAGATCATGCGTGCTAAAAGCGGGGTAACCCCTTATAATTTATTTTTGCCCATTTTCGATGAAACCAAAAATACTGCTGCGGATTTTCTCTAATTTCTCCCTCGAGAAGCTTTGAATACCGCTGGTTAATTTCTACAATAGCCTCACTTGTACTATCAGGCAATCCTCCAACATCCAGTTCTTTAAAGGAAAGATGATAGGTAAAATCAGGTGATAATATACAAAATCCTAGTAAAATGGGGGAATTTGTTTTCAAATGAAAGGCAGCAGCACCTTTAGGGACAGAAACCACACTGTTAAAGAATTGAGCATTTGTGCCTTTCCGCCCTGCGTTCTGGTCGCTGATTAAACCTAAATAATATCCATCCCGAATAGATTGAATCATAACTTTACTGCCGGCATCCACGGGAATAATTTTCATCAAATCAGTTTTCCGAAGTTCATTAAAGAATCTATCAGAAGTACTATTATGCTGTATTTGAGCAACGCCTGCACATTTTATTCCCCTCAAACTCAAAGAGGGGCCAATATATTCCCAATTTCCAAGATGGCCAGTGAGGATTATGCCACCTTGGTTTTGTTTAAATAATTCAATGGACTCAGCTGGAATGTTGACAATTGCAATATCATTCTCCCGTTTAACTTTTGGCAGACGGAAGAAATCTGCTAGTATCATACCAAAATGACAGTAGCAGTCCCTGACTAATTGGTTATTTTCAGACTTGGACTGATCCGGAAAGGCAATGGAAATATTTTTTAGGGCAATAGATTTTCGCAGAGGAATAATATAATAAAAAAATAAGCCCAGCACTCGGCCAAAAAAGAGCGACCATTTTCGGGGAAAGAGTTGAAATTTCCAACTGACAAATTTTAGGAAAATATACATGATGAGTATTTAGCCCAATACAGCAACCATAGAAATTTAAAACGATTTGGGAATACGTGGGTAAGGGAAATAGGGTATTATAAGGTAAGGGGAAAGTAGTAAGGGTGTGGGTGATGGGTTATCTGGCTTAGGTGAAAAAAACTATTGGATGAGATTTCCAGTTTCAAATTTTTAACTTGTCCACCATATGCCAGGTGCAGATGGGTTTCAATTCCCAATATTAAATCCCCTAAATCCCTTTCTTGTTCATATTCTGAATTAGCATGTAAATTTTGGGGTGAAAAATCCCTGTCTTTTTCTGTTCATTTGCATATTTTCTTCTGTACTTTTTGCCGAAGATGGTCCCGTATATCATGTGCCTATTCATGGTACTATTGATATGGGTTTGCCCCATTACATTCAGCGTGTTGTAAATGAAGCCGAAGAAAATAATGCCAATATCATCATTTTTGATATTGACACTTTTGGAGGCAGGGTTGATGCCGCCACACAAATCAAAGATATTATATTAGACAGCAAAGTCACGACCATTGCTTTTATCAATAAACGGGCTATCTCAGCAGGGGCACTAATTGCTCTCAGTTGTGATTCAATTTTTATGACTCCAGGAGCATCTATTGGGGCTGCAACAGCTGTGGATTTACAGGGGAATAAGGCTTCTGAAAAAGTAATTTCATATATGCGGGAAGAAATGGCCTCTACAGCAGAGGCAAATAATCGCTCCCGGGGTATTGCTACTGCTATGGTAGATGAAGAACTTTCCATTGATTTTTTACTGAATATGCAAGGAGATACCCTTACTGTTAAGGATGTAGAAGGATTTGCCGAAGGAAAATTAATTACACTATCTACCCAATTAGCTGTGCAATTGGGTATTGCTGGCGGTGAATTTGAACGTATTGAAGATGTATTAAAATATCTGGGACTAGAAAATGTTGAACAAAAAAATACGAAGGAATCATGGTCTGAAAAGTTGGTGCGCTTTCTCACCAATCCGGTAGTTGCCCCCTTATTTATGAGTTTGGGCATGCTGGGTTTATTCATGGAAATCAAATCGCCGGGGTTTGGTATCCCGGGGATAATTGGATTAACATGTTTGGCGTTATTCTTTGGTTCTCATTTTTTGGTGGGTTTAGCTGATATGACGGAAGTAATTTTTCTACTAGCAGGTATTGCATTAATTTTAATGGAAATTTTGGTTGTCCCCGGCTTTGGAGTAGTGGGTATCTCAGGGATTATCATGGTTTTTTATTCATTCTTTAAAATGTTAATAGGTGTGTACCCGTCACCAGAAGATTATTATTTTGCGTATATGGGATTATCAGTGGGCATAATAACATCGGTAATTATGGCTGTCATTTTTTATAAGACATTTCCACATACTGAATTATATCAAAAGTTAATTCCATTTACTCCTCAAAAAAGTGGAGAAGGTTTTACCATATCGAAAGGTTATGATGTGTTAATTGGAGAAATGGGTAAAACAGTTACCGATCTTAGACCATCTGGAAAAGTAGAAATAATTGGCAAATATTATCAGGCAATGAGTCATGGTGATTATATTGAAAGCAATGAGGATATTATTGTGGATGGAGTGGATGAGAACCAAATTTTAGTAAAAAAAGTGTGAAATTGATAATCTCACTTCAACATACTTAAAAATCACAGAAAATTTACTTTAAATTTCAAGATTCAATTTTATAACAACTAAACACTCATAAGGAGCTAAACATGGAAGGCATATTTGTAACAATACCCATTTTTTTAATAGGACTCGTTTTATTGCTCTACTTTGTTCCCTTAGGACTTTGGATACAAGCCGGTGTTTCCATTGGATGGGGAAAGATAGGCATGATCAAACTAGTAATTATGCGTATCCGAAAAATTCCACCCAAAATGGTTGCAGATGGTATAATCAATCTTCATCGTGCGGGGTTGGATTTCGTCATATCTGAGGAACTGGAAACCCATTTTCTTGCTGGCGGAAATGTATTAAATGTAGTGGATGCACTCATCGCTGCTGACAAAGCCAATATCACATTAGATTTTAAAACAGCTACAGCCATTGACCTTGCCGGAAGGGATGTGAAAGAGGCTGTACAAACATCTGTTTACCCAAAAGTAATTGATTGTCCAATTGATGGTAAAGTATCTGCTGTTGCAAAAGACGGAATCGAATTGAAGGCAAAAGCACGAGTTACGGTCCGTACTAATATAGATCAGTTAGTGGGTGGTGCTACGGATGAAACCATAATTGCTCGTGTAGGACAGGGAATTGTCAGTGCCATCGGCTCATCCGCTACGTATAAAACTGTTCTTGAAAACCCAGATGATATTTCTCGAGCAGTCTTATCTAAAGGTTTAGATTCTGGAACTGCTTATGCAATTTTATCCATTGATATTGCAGATGTGGATGTAGGTAAGAATGTAGGGGCAATCCTTGAAGCTGATCAAGCAGAAGCTGATAAGAAGGTTGCTCAGGCAAAAGCTGAAAGTCGTAGGGCAATGGCAGTTGCAGCTGAACAGGAAATGAAAGCCCGAGTTCAGGAGATGAGATCTAAAGTTATTGAGGCGGAAGCTGAAGTTCCTAAAGCAATGGCGCATGCATTCCGTGAAGGTAATCTGGGTATAATGGATTATTATCGCATGCAGAATATTGAATCAGATACCGGAATGCGTCAATCCATTTCTGATATGGATGAAAAGGATGGAAAAGGGGATTCTCCTGAGGAGTTATAAATCATGAATCTGGCTGATTTTAATCCGAGCATATTATTCTTCCTCCTTTGGGGATTGCTTTCGTGGTTTACCAAGAAAAAAAAGAAGGATTCACAAAAAGTAGAATCTGAATCACCCCAACCAATACCAGAGAAAGAGAATATATTTGCACGTCTTCAGAAACTTCAGGACCATTTGGCTAACAAGGTCGATATTCTTCCATTAAGACCAGAAGAAGAATACTGGGAGGAAGATGAAATAGACTTCCAAGAAGAGACTGAACCAGCTATTGTGAAGGAACCACCCGTCAGTTATCCTATAGTAGAAGATGTCGTTTGGGATGGGTCAACTCCATTATCCACAAAAAAACCTCAAATAAAAACCAATGCTGGGAATTGGTTATCCTCTGTTATAACTGATAAAAATAACATCAAGAAAGCCATCGCTCTAAATGAAATTCTGGGTAAACCACGAGGGTTAAAACCGTATTAAACTGGGGATGAAGCAGTTGTTGATAAACCAATAAATCGGTTCAGAATATATTAACCCTTATTACCCACGACTCAAGTCGTGGGTTGCTTAGGAATAAATTAGGGTCTAAATTTAAAAATCAATTACCGCATTATACCCGACTATAATAGTCGTATTTAATACTTGTACCCATTTATTATGCACTTGTAAATTTATCCTATCAATAATTCTATTTATTTATGTTAAAACTCACTCGAAAATTAGAGTATGCGCTTATAGCCTTACGACATATGCAAACCAAAGGGGAATTGCTCAGTACCACTAAGGAAATTTCGGATATGTACACTATACCACAGGAATTACTAGCGAAGACTCTACAGCAAATGGCACGGTTAGAATATATTGATGCAGTCCAGGGGTCTCATGGTGGGTACCGCATTCATAGCTCAATGTCAAAAATTAGTTTAACCAAATTTATTGAAGATTTGGAAGGTCCCATGGGCATGGTAGATTGTAGTGTTGCGTCCGATTGTATTCAATTAAATAATTGCAACATACGTCAACCCATTAATCGAATAAATGATAATATACGATCTATTTTCAGTAGAATTAACTTAAGCGATATCACCCATTAAATCATGATGGATAACACACTAGATAAAACCATTTCTCAAGATTATAAATACGGGTTCGAAACCGATGTTGAACAGCATACATTTCCTCCTGGATTGGATGAAAAAGTTATCCAGGCATTATCTGAAATAAAACGGGAACCAGAATGGTTATTCAAATGGCGCTTAAAAGCATATCGTCATTGGCTGAAAATGACCGAACCTGAATGGGCAAATGTCAAGTTTACTCCCATTGATTATCAATCAATAAGTTACTATTCTGCGCCTCGAAAAAAATCAGCCGGCAGTTTAGATGAAATTGATCCTGAAATTTTAGAAACATATACAAAGTTAGGAATTCCTTTAAATGAACAAAAAATGTTAGAGGGAGTTGCTGTGGATGCAGTTTTTGATAGTGTCTCCGTTGCCACTACTTTTAAGGATTCACTTAAAAAAGCCGGAGTGATTTTCTGCTCATTTTCTGAGGCAGTAAAAGAATATCCTGAACTAGTGAAAAAATATCTGGGCTCTGTAGTTCCTGTAACGGATAATTATTACGCAGCTCTCAATTCAGCAGTATTCAGTGATGGCTCATTTGTGTATATCCCGAAGGGGGTACGTTGCCCTATGGAACTTTCCACCTATTTTAGAATAAATGCGGCCAATACTGGTCAGTTTGAACGCACACTTATAGTGGCAGATGAATCTAGTCATGTGAGTTACCTAGAAGGTTGCACCGCACCCATGCGGGATGAAAATCAACTCCATGCAGCCGTTGTTGAATTGGTGGCTCTGGATAATGCAGAAATCAAGTATTCCACTGTTCAGAATTGGTACCCGGGAGATAAGGATGGTAAAGGTGGAATATATAACTTTGTTACCAAAAGGGGCGCTTGTAGAGGGGTTAAATCTAAAATATCATGGACGCAAGTTGAAACAGGGTCAGCCATTACCTGGAAATATCCATCCTGTATTTTACAGGGAGATAATTCTGTAGGCGAATTTTATTCTGTTGCTCTTACCAATAATTTTCAGCAAGCCGATACAGGTACAAAGATGATACATATTGGAAAAAATACTAAGAGTACCATTATTTCAAAGGGAATTTCAGCCGGAAGAGGGCAGCAAACTTACAGAGGTGAAGTAAAAATTATGAAGTCTGCTGAAAACTCGAGAAATTATTCTCAATGTGATTCCATATTAATTGGTGATAAGTGTGGAGCACATACCTTCCCTTATATTGATGTAAGAAATCCATCAGCGCAAATGGAACATGAAGCCACTACCTCAAATATTGGGGAAGATCAACTTTTTTACTGTAACCAGCGGGGGATATCTACTGAAGATGCCGTATCCTTAATTGTAAATGGGTTCTGCAAAGAAGTATTCAAAAAACTGCCTATGGAATTTGCTGTTGAAGCCCAAAAGTTGATGGAAGTTAGTTTAGAAGGAGCGGTAGGATAATTAATAATTTAAGATTAAGAATAAAAATTATATATTAACAATGAAAAGAAAAAAATTATAATGATTACAATAGAAAACCTTAATGTCAGTATAGAAAATAAAGAAATCCTGAAGGGAATTAATTTAGAAGTGAAATCTGGTGAGCTCCATGTAATCATGGGACGAAATGGAACGGGTAAAAGCACACTTGCGAATGTATTGGTTGGGAAGGATAAATATAAAGTGACCAATGGCACTGTCAGTTTTAATGGTGAAAATTTATTGGATATGTCACCAGAAGATAGAGCCTGTGCCGGATTGTTTCTATCCTTCCAGTATCCGGTAGCCATTCCAGGTGTGAATAATATGTATTTTCTGAAAGCGGCTGTGAATGCAGTGAGAAAATCAAGAGGTGAAGAAGAAATAGATGCAGTGGATTTTCTTTCCATGATTCGGGAAAAATTGAAAATAGTTGCTTTAGATGAAAGTTTTATTCATCGGCCAGTGAATGATGGATTCTCCGGTGGTGAAAAGAAGCGGAATGAAATTTTACAAATGATTGCTCTGGAACCAAAACTTTCCATCCTGGATGAAACAGATTCAGGTTTGGATATTGATGCCCTGAAAATAGTAGCACAGGGGGTAAATGATTATCGTTCCCCAGATAGATCTTTTATTCTCATCACCCATTATCAACGCATCCTTAATTATATGCAGCCGGACTTTGTTCATGTACTTATGAATGGCAGAATTGTTAAATCTGGAACTATGGAGTTGGCAAAAGAATTGGAAGAAAAAGGCTACTCTTGGATAGAAGAGGAAATGGTTGAGATTACGTAGGTTATAATAAATGAGCATATCTAATTATAAAGTGGAATTTGAGAAAATGTTAAATAGAAATTATTTCTCTAAATCTTTACATCCTTATCGTAAAGAAGCATTTACTCAACTTGAAAAGACAGGATTTCCAACGCAGAAATGGGAGAATTGGCGCTTTACAAATGTATCTAATATTTCGGATGGTGAATTTATGATTTCTGAAATTTCTGATGCCCCTCAAACAACACCTGATATAGATTCATATCAAATGGAGGGAGTTGACACGGTTGTAATCTATAATGGTCATTATCAAAAAGATATATCCTCCATACCAAATGGAGTGAATTTGTTGAGTGGGTCAGAATACATGGAAAGAAAAAATGGAAATTTTAATAGGGCAAACAATTCTCCATTTGATTTATTAAATACTGCATTCACTGATAGCGGAATGTGTATTGTACTAGAAAAGAATACTCTAGTTAAATCACCAATTCGCATTCTGTTTATCTCAAATGGTGACAGATCTATCATGGTGAATCCGCGGGTAAATGTTGATATTGGAGAGTCAAGCAGTCTGACATTTATTGAGCAGCATGTGGGAGACGCTACTTCCTTCTTTCAGAATGAATCTGTATTTATTACACTGGGGAACAATGCACAATTGAATCATGTCCGCATTCAGTCAAATTCTGAGTTCACCCAGAATATATCAAATCTAAATGTTAATCAAGCAGCAGACAGTCAATATGAATTCTTTCAATTGGTTGATGGCAGTAAGCTGGGTAGAAGTGATATTTGTGTACAATTAGATGGAGAAAATGCGCAGTGTAATATCAACAGCTTAACGCTTTCAAAAAATAATCAACATATTGATAATAATATCATTGTGAATCATAATAGCGCTCAAACCCACAGTTCTCAATTTGTAAAATCAATTCTTTTTGATACTTCCACAGGTGTATTTAATGGGAGAACTGTTGTGCATGAAAACGCTCAGAAAATAACTGCGCAGCAGACCAATAAAAATATTCTTCTATCTAAGAAAGCAAAGATGAATGCGAATCCTCAATTAGAGATTTATGCAGATGATGTAAAATGTTCTCATGGGTCAACAACGGGGCAAATTGATGAGGATGCTCTATTTTACTTGCAGTCCCGTGGAATTAATAAGCAGGATGCCATGGAACTAATGGTTGTGGGATTTGCCAATGAAGTATTGGACAAAATTCCCCATCCAGAAATCAAGAAAGCTATTTATACAGAATTCACAGTTAAACTTAACCGGTTGATGTCATAATGGATATATTCAGAGATTTATATCAGCAGCTCATCATTGACCATAATCAGAACCCCCGAAATTTTCATGAAATTACAGACGCAAGTCATCATGCAGACGGACAAAATCCACTCTGTGGCGATGAACTATCTGTTTTTATAAATGAGAAGGGTGGTGTAATAATAGATATTGCTTTTACAGGAACTGGATGTGCAATTTCAAAAGCATCTGCATCAATAATGACCAGCACATTAAAGGGTATGACGGTAGATGAAGCAAAAACCTTATTTGAGAAATTTCATATTTTAGCGACAACCGGAGAAAGTGCAGAGGATTTAGGAAAACTGGCTGTTTTGGGAGGTGTACATAAGTATCCATCGAGAGTCAAATGTGCAACTTTGGCTTGGCATACCTTTCAAGGCGCCATGAACAATTCACAAGGGATTATCAAAACAGAGTAGATATGGATTTTTCAAATGAGATAATAACCGTGGTAAGAGATTGTGAAGCAATTCTAATCCCCTCAGGAGATCCTATTAAATTATTAGAAGGGACCCGTGTACGCATAACCCAGGCACTAGGTGGCGATTACACTCTTTTTGTAAATGGAAATCTTGCCAAAATTTCAGGGAAAGATGCTGATGCAATTGGTATGAAACAGGATAAAGTTGAAAAACCTGCAGTGAAATTTAAACCGGGTGATTCTGTAGAAGAAGAATCTGTCTGGGAACAGCTCCGAACTGTATATGACCCGGAGATTCCGGTGAATATAGTGGAATTAGGTTTGGTATATGATTTAGAAATAACACGTCAAGATGATGGATATTTTATAAATATCAAAATGACACTTACAGCTCCAGGCTGTGGTATGGGGCCGGTAATTGCTCAGGATGCAGAATATAAAATCAGATCAATCCCGGGAGTAAATGATGTTCTGGTTGAAATTGTCTGGGAACCCCTATGGAACAGGGATATGATGACCGATGAAGCGAAACTCCAATTAGGGATGATGTGATGTCAGAAAACGTAATTCAGCAAAAACTTTTTGATGCTAAAAAAATAAGAGAAGATTTTCCCATCTTCAGAAATAATCCCGATTTGGTTTTTCTAGATAATGCATCCACAACCCAAAAACCTCAATCTGTAATTGATACTCTTAGCCATTATTATGAAAATTATAATTCTAATATTCATAGAGGAATATATCAGATTGCTGAAAAGGCCACTGCTGCCTACGAAAAAACACGGGACAAGGTAGCCGAGTTTATAGGAGCGGACGATCGGCGATCTATTGTATTTACCAAAGGGGCCACCGAAAGTATTAATTTGGTTGCCAATAGCTGGGGAGGTCAGAACCTCAAACCCAATGATGAAGTACTCATTACGGAAATGGAACACCATAGTAATATTATCCCATGGCAGCTTATCTGTGACCGCACGGGTGCGAATTTGAAATATATTCCCATCAATGATGATGGCACTTTGGATTTATCCAGCCCGGAAAAATACTTCACTAATAAAACAAAAATTGTCTGTGTCATACATCAGTCCAATGTATTTGGAACGGTTAATCCCATACCCGAAATTGTACAATATGCACATGAAGTGGGCGCACTGGTTTTGGTAGATGGTGCACAAAGCGCCCCCCATCATAGAGTGAATATTTCTAAATTGAAGTGTGATTTTTTTGCCTTTTCCGGTCACAAAATGATGGGGCCAACAGGAGTGGGCGTTCTCTTTGCTAAACCAGAATTATTAGAAGCGATGCATCCCTTTTTGGGTGGTGGTGAGATGATAAGAAAGGTAACATTAGAAGGTTCCACATGGAATGACATCCCCTGGAAGTTTGAGGCAGGGACCCCCAATATTGCGCAGGTTATCGGGCTGGGGTCTGCCATTGATTACATCAACAAAATGGGAATGGATAATATCTCTGATTATGAGAATGTACTTTTGAATTATGCCCAAGAAAAATTACAGAATATACCTGGAATAAACATCTATGGAACGGCAAAAGATAAGGGTGCTGTCATCAGTTTCAATTTAGAAAATATTCATCCTCACGATGTGGCACATATATTAGATACCTATGGAATTGCCATCCGAGCAGGGCATCATTGCGCCCAACCTATTATGAAAAAATTAAATGTAGCTGCCACCAACCGGGCTAGTTTTTACCTGTATAATACTTTGGAGGAAATTGACCAGTTAGCTGAAGGTTTGCAAAAAACGCTAGGGCTATTTAATTAGAAGAAAAAATAGTAGGTTGGCTGTCCTACAATCCCATTAAATTTACACCCTATAATATAAGCCGGGATGGTGGAATTGGTAGACACGCTGGTCTTAGGAACCAGTATCTTTGTGATGTGAAGGTTCGAGTCCTTTTCCCGGCACAGAGGTGAACCCCTTCTTAGTTGAGGGGGTTTTGTTTTACAGGCTGAACTAAGTTGGTTAACCATCTTAGCCCATCTTAATGCACATTAGGGGACACAAATTGGGGGACACAGTAGTTCTTGAGGTTGAAAGGGTGCGATGCACTACCCCCTAATTGGAGATGTTTATCCCCCACTCTCTTCTAAAACCCCATAACTACGAATATCCACTTTGTGATAGCCCCATTTTGAGATGATAGGTATTTAGTCGTAAATTCATTCAAATTTTATTAGGAGGAGTTTAAGTGAGAAAATACTATTTATTATTTTATATCCTATTCTATGTTTTTTGTATCAACATACTCTATGCACAAACTTACTGTGCAGGCAATCAAATTACTACTGCCGACCAAAACATAGCCCATGTGGTGTGTGCGGGGTTTGAGGATTATGAAATCGGTGATACGTTCAAACTGTCAGATTATAATGGAGAACTAAATGGCGGTAACTACCATATCATTTTTATTGATTTAAGTGCCAGTTGGTGAGGAACCTGCTGGAGCTACGGGGTTCCCGCAGTTGATGCACTAGAGGAAGAATGGGCAGAGTATGGAGTAAAATTTATTACATCATTGACAGATCCTGGCCAGCCGTATAGTTGCACCCAGTGGCAGAATGGCGGCATTAGTGGAATGCCTATGGTCCTTGATGAAAATCAAAGCAGTACAGGTTTTTTCAGTTTGTTTCATGATTCCTGGAATGCGTTTCCAACATTTGTTTTGATTGACCATACAATGACCGTACGAGCTAAGCCGTGGACCTTAGAAAATAATTCCAATACCAGTTCCTGTGATGGAAATAATGGAACCGTCAGCGGTTGGAGTGGTGGAGATACAGAAGATTTCTTACAGCAGCTATTGGATGAATGCGGTTCACTTTGTGAAGGTGGATGTGCTACTGCCGCTGGCGACCTCAATGAAGATGAAATTTTAAACATCCAGGATATCATTACCATGGTGAATCAGATTCTTGGGTCTACTTCATTAGAAGGCTGTGCCCTGGAAGC
>Ga0207988_1001386_pt1 | contig 12277 bp, 9 predicted proteins | sample ETNtaG_11_FD_185773 | JGI IMG/M metagenome (GOLD analysis project Ga0207988, IMG submission 185773) | Marine microbial and viral communities from oxygen minimum zone, Eastern Pacific Ocean - ETNP201310SV74 (SPAdes) (version 2) | ecosystem: Environmental > Aquatic > Marine > Oceanic ...
CAATGTCCGAAATTTTGGCTGCATGAAAAACCGGCAACCCGACCTCCTTTTTGAAGGAAGCAACCCGATCCAACCATGGTGCACCAGGCATCGCCATTCCCGGCATGCATTCATTGGCTAGGGCCAACTCCGTATCGATCCGTCCAAAACTCAAATTGAAAAAATCGAAGAGGCCTTCTCTCTCAAAAACACTTGCAATCTCAAGTGATTCTTCGAAAGTTGAACCTCCTCCCTCACTTTCGTCAATGCTCATACGGATACCGATGATGAAGTCGGCACCAACCCGATTACGGATTTCCTCATGCACCATCAGGGCGAATCGGCATCGGTTTTCGAGACTTCCTCCAAATGCATCGGTTCGTCTGTTGGTGAAGGGAGAGAGAAACTGTCCGATGAGGTGACCGTGTGACATGGTTTCCAAACCGTCCAAACCACCTTTTTCCGCTCGCACCGCAGCATCTCCAAAAGCTTTGACGATCCTGTTGATATCATGGCGGTCTATCTCTCGGGGTATGGACCGATGACCCGTCTCACGCAGGACCGAAGGTGCCAGGGTAGGCAACCAGTTTTGGGTATAGGTTTCAGCACGACGACCAAGATGCGTCATCTGGATCATGATTGCTGCCCCTTCAGCATGGATCCTGTCTGAGAATTGTTGAAGGTAAGGAATGACGGAATCGACTGAAACATTCAGCTGATTTGAAGACCAGAGGGAATCTTCAGCAATGTATGACGAACCACCAAACATCGTCAGGGCAAGCCCTCCCTTAGCCTTCTCTAGATGATACCGTTGATAGGTTTCTCCAGGCATGTGATTGAAATCACCCAATCCACAGGCATGACTGGTCGACATCACACGATTTCTGAGTATTAAATTTTTGAGTTTAAAGGGTTCGAGTAGGGGATCTGAAACAGAATTGGAAAAATCCATGAGGCGCCCAGGCTATTTCTTAGATAAACAAATAGAAGAATGGGATGACTGGATTGATATGCCCTGATTAAGAGGTCCAAGTCAAATGTTTGTTAGTCAGGTCCATGGGAAAATGAAAAAATAGTATCGTAAAAAGAATAATTTCATGCCTACAAAACAATTTTCCATCATCGATTAGAGTTTGATTGTGATCGCTGAATGAAGAAATAATTCTTCGGTTCTAATCCAGTGCAACTGAAAAATAGTATCCATGTCCTTAATTGCTTTTTGAGACCTCCAGGAACCCTTGAAAATAAAAAACCCAAGCAATGAACCTGTCGATGCAAATGAACGGCGTGCCAAGAAACCCGTCATATGCTACGCCCCCTCCGCACTTCCGCCAAATCAAATTGACCTGCTTCAATCCATCCGGGGAAGCCTGACTCTAGACGATGAGGTGATCGTTCCTCCACGTGAAGCCGAGTGCTTCGAGGTTCCGGCCGGGCATTTCTTCAGAATCATCAGTCATGAAGGCCCTCAAGTAGGAGACCTCAACTTATGGGCCAAGGAAAATCTTGCAGAAAAATTCTATTCCGGCAAGACCCGAGCTCTTCACGGGACCCATCTTTCCACAGGAGATCGAATGTGGTCTTCATTTCCTTACCTTCGTCCATTGATCACCATTACCCATGACAGCCTGGACTGGTATGGGTTTGACGAAGACGGAGCTTCGGTTCATGACGTGATTGGAACCCGTTGCGATCCCTATACGGCCAAACTTTTATCACGTGTGGATTACCATCACTGCTGTCATTCGAATCTCATACGGGCACTATCAAAATTTAAGGATTGCTCCTCAACAGAAGCCGAAAAATATGTGCATGATGTCCTCAACGTCTTCATGTGCACCGGATTCACCCTGGATACCCATCAGTATTTCATGAAAGCAAGTCCTGTCAGGCCCGGTGACTACCTGGAATTGTTTGCAGAAATCGATTTGCTCTGCGGACTTTCCTCCTGCCCTGGAGGAGACTGTTCTGAAGAACATTCTTCCGATCATGCTCAGTGCTTTCCCCTCAAAGTAGAAATTTTCAGCCCGGAATCAAGTTCTCTTGAAAAATGGATCCCTCCTGCCCCCTCTGCGTATAATCGAATGCACCAAGATATTGAATCATGATCCAGTTCAGGATCCCTTCATCATATGAACTGTTTGAGAACTAAAATCTCAGCTTTCTTTCTTACTCCTATGTTTTACAAATGAATCTGGTACTTGAAGTCCAAGACGTCTCCAAAATTTATGGAGACGGAACGAAAGCCCTCGACCATGTCAGCCTGGAAGTAACAGAAGGTGAAATTCTCGCGCTTTTGGGTGAGAACGGAGCCGGCAAAACAACCCTGATCGGGACCATCTGTGGTATGGTCCAGCCTACTTCGGGCAGGATCCTGGTGAATGGCATTGACGCCTGGAAAGATTACCGGGAAGCCCGCTCAAAACTGGCACTGGTGCCCCAGGAAATTGCACTCGATCCCTTTTCCACGGTTTATCAGACAATCCGTTTTGCACGAGGTTATTTCGGCAAAAAACATCATCCTGATTTCTTTGAAAAAGTTCTGAGGGACCTTTCACTGTGGAACAAGAAGGACAACAAGGTGATGGCCCTTTCCGGTGGAATGAAGCGCAGGCTCTCCATCGCCAAGGCCCTGATGAACGAGCCCAAACTGCTTTTCCTGGACGAACCTACTGCAGGAGTCGATGTGGAACTGCGTAAGAGCATGTGGGAGATGGTTCATGAATTAAGAAAGGGCGGGATGACGATCGTACTCACAACCCATTATCTGGAAGAGGCAGAAAAGCATTCCGACCGAATCGCCTTTATCTCAGAGGGTTCGATTAAATTGGTGGAAGAAAAAGAGGATTTGATGAACAAATATTCCGGTATGAGTCTGGAAGATATATTTTTCGAATTGTTCAGCAACAAAGAATGACATGAAGATCAATCTGATTGGGATCTGGACCGTCTACCTCAAAGAAATGACGCGAACTTCCAGAGTAATAGGCCAGACCATTATTTCACCGGTGATCACGACAACCCTTTATTTCGTGGTTTTCGGAGCTGCCGTCGGGTCGAACATCGATGAACTTCAAGGAGTCTCATATGGGGCTTTCATCATGCCCGGGTTGATCATGCTTTCACTGACGACCAATTCCCTGACGGCTTCTTCAAGCGGAATCTATTTCCCAAAATGGACTGGAGTGATTTATGAACTGCTGACCGCACCCCTCTCCTATTTTGAAATCTGCCTGGGCTACGTGCTGGCGGCAACCACCCGAGCCTTCATCATCGCGGTGATCATCTTTCTGGTTTCCCTGTTTTATGTCGATCTCACCATGAAGCACCCATTGTTTTGTCTTTTTTTCGCTTTCATCACCACCCTTTCCTTCGCATTGTTCGGGTTCGTCATCGGTTTGGCGGCCAATTCCTTCGAACAGTTGACGCTGATGCCAAATTTTGTCATCACCCCGCTTTCGTTCCTCGGAGGGATTTTCTACAACCTGGAAATGCTCCCTCCTTTTTGGAGAAACGTTTCTGTGTTCAACCCCTTCGTCTACATGAACAATGGTCTGCGTTATGGTTTTTACGGGATCACCGATGTCGATCCAGGGCTTTGCGTCATCGTGATTTTCCTCTTTACCGCCCTCAACCTCTCCATAACCCTCTGGATCTTCCATACCGGTTTCCGCTTAAGGCAGTAAATGAATTTATGGAATTTAGCAACGGTGGGAACTCTTGGAAAGACTCAGCCTTGATACCACTCCAAGATTAAAATTCAGGACATCACTTCGGCAATGGCCTGAACCATAAGAACTTCTTTAGACCAGTTTCTGCTTTCCAATCGGAAGTTTACGTATCCTTTTTCCCGTTGCTGCAAAGATGGCGTTGGTGATAGCTGGAGGAATTGGCATCAAAGAACCGTCAATTCCCCTAACATCTTCATCACTTTCAATGATAGTCACATTGATTTCCGGGCAAACTTTCATTCTCGCAATTTTATAATCATCATAGTTTGATTGCGAAACACGACCATCATGGAAAGTTATTTCTTCCTTGAGTGCTACCGATATTCCCATTACGACGGATCCTTCAACTTGTGAAAGGACTATATCAGGATTAATGATCTTTCCGAAATCTACAACGACGTCAACTTTTTCAATTTTAAGTTTGTTTCTCTTCCCGATTGCGACTTGAACAACAGAGGCGACAATTCCCTTACCTATCATTTGTGTAAGAGCGATTCCCTTCCCCTTTCCGTCTGGTAATTTTTCACTCCAATTGGAAACCGTATTTAATTTGTCTAAGACATGAATTAATCGTGGATGATTAGAAATCAATTTCTTTCTATATTCTAAAGGGTCGGATTTTGATAAGAATGCACACTCGTCTATAGCGCTTTCAAGAAAGAAATTATTGCTTAAAAAAACTGTTCTCCAAAAACCATTTGGAATTCCGAAGTCGACATGCTCGTATTTTACATCTACGTTTTCTATATCATAATAATGTTTTACTCCAAATTTGGTGGAGAACTTTTTATTAATAAAATGAGTATGTGCTGTTTGATAATGACTGAATGGGTCAAAATCCAGCATTGAAAATAATTTGTAACGACGATACCAATGTGAAGGTTTGACAAATTGATTCATCAATTGTTTGGGTTGTCCATCTTTATCCAAAGATATTTGGAAACGACTCTTGCTACCAGAATGATAATAACCATGTTGAATATCTTCTTCACGGCTCCATAAAATCTGTACAGGTTTTTTGATTGCTTTGGATACAATCAAAGCTTGTTCCACGAAATCAACTTCCAACCTTCTTCCAAAACCACCTCCAATGGGCATAGTATGAATGATAATGTTTTTTTCACTCAATCTTGTAATTTTTTTAGCTTTTTCTAATGTCCAAGTTTGAGCTTGAGTTGGAGCCCAAATTTCACATTTCTGATCTGTAACAAAAGCAGTACAATTCATTGGTTCTATCGCGGCATGACTGAGATAAGGAGTTTCATATTCCAGTTCTAATATATTTTCCCCTTTTAATTGTTTTTTTCCAATTTTATTTAGAGTCTCATCAAATTTTTTTCCAATAATTTGACTATTGATCCCTTCAGAATTCCCTCCATGGTAGTTAAATTTTAAGCATTCTGCCCCCTTAATTGCATTCCATGTAGAATCTGCAACGATTGCGACCCCATTCGGTATTTCTATGATGTCTTCAACACCTTTAAGTGACATGACTTCTGCTTGATTGAGAACTTCCAATGATCCGCCAAATACTGGTGACTGTTTAATCATTGAAAATCTCATACCAGGCAATCTGATATCCGTACCGTATATGATTTTTCCGTTAACTTTGGATGAAGTATCTAAGCGTTTAATCTTTTTTCCGATTATTTGATATTCGTTGGGTGATTTGAGTTTAGGGGATTTAGGGAATTCGAGTTTTGAGGCAATATCAATTAAATTTCCATATTTAATGGTATTTCCTGTATGGACATGTTTTATTATCCCGTTTTCTGCAATGCATTCATCTTGTCTTACATTCATGAATTCCGCCCCAGACTGGAGAAGTAATTCTTTAGATCCGGCACCTATATTGGCTAAAAGCTCTTTCCAAACATGAATTCCATTTGAACCTCCTGTAAATTGCGCACCTATACTACTCCTGTATATATCATTATGTGATCCTGTGATCACCTTGATGTCTTGGAGATTACATTCTAATTCTTCAGCAATAATCATTGCATGGGCAGTATGGGTTCCTTGGCCCATTTCTGAAACCGGACTAATAATGGTTATTTTGTTGTCCTTTGAAATACGGACAAATAAGCCTAAATTTTCAAATTTTTCATCTAGGCTACTGATTTTAGGGGGAGAATGAATCCTGCAACCCACCAGCATGGTTGCAGTACCAATGGAAGTGACTCTGATGAAATTCCTGCGGTTTATTTCTTGTAAACCTGTAGGCATCTCAATTTTGTTTTAAATTAAATAAAAACTTTTCTTCACTAAATTCAAAACTTTTCTTCACTATTTCTGAGTTCGATAAAATTAAAGTTTAGGCTAATTTTTGTTTTCCAATGGGTAATTTACGTATGCGTTTCCCAGTAGCAGCAAAGATGGCGTTGGTGATGGCTGGTGGTGTTGGGGGCAATCCGGCGTCTGAACCAGTAGGTTCGTAATTGCTATCCATAACTCGGACATTGATAGTTGGAGCATCTTTCATCCTTGCAATCTTGTATTCGTCATAGTTGCTCTGCTCCACCATTCCGTTTTTAAAGGTGATCTCTTCTTGGGTCGCAATCGAAATACCCCAAATGACACAACCTTCAACCTGAGCTCTCAAAGTATCAGGATTGACGTACTTTCCAACATCAATAACGCAATCGACATTGTGTACCACCAATTTACCCCGCTTATTCACGGAAACTTCTGCAACTTCTGTGCAAACACTCCCCTGAAAATTACATATTGAAATCCCCCTGCCGTGTCCTTCAGACAGCGGACTGCTCCAGTTCGAATCCTCTGCAACTTGTTCCAAAGCTTTCTTGAATCTTGGGCTATTCTTCAGCAGTTTCATTCGATACTCAAAGGGGTCATCTCCCGCAAGATGTGCGGATTCATCAATTGCACTTTCGAGATAAAACGTATTTTGAAACATGAAGGAACGCCACCAACCTAAAGGAATCTCCAAATCCACTGATGTGTGATCAAAATTCACTCCCTCAAGATCATAATGAGGTTTGAATTTTGGAGCAAAGACAGAAGCTAAAGAACTGGACAATCCCGAGTGTGCACTACTCGAATATGCCATGGGGTTTACATCGATCATGTTCAAAATTGGACTATTTTGTACCCATTGTGATCCTGCAGCTTGCTGGTTTTCCCATTTCCTGGGCATACCATCCTCTCCAAGGCTGATCTGGAAGCGGCTTCTGCTGGTAGGATGATAATAGTCGTGCTGAATGTCTTCTTCACGGGACCAGAAAACCTGAACCGGTTGTCCTAACTCCTTTGAAAGAACGACGGATTGTTCCACAAAATCTTCTCCCCACAATCTAAATCTTCCTCCAAAACCGCCTCCAACATAGGTCGTGTGAACCTTGATCTGATCTTCAGAGAGTCCCGTCGTATCCTTGATTTTGCTCAATGCATTGGACTGAAACTGAAAAGGAGCCCAGACTTCGCAAGAAGTTTCAGAGACCGAAGCCGTACAATTCATCGGCTCAATCGCAGCATGACTTAGGAATTGGATTTCATAATCCAGATCCAGTGTGTTTTTCCCCTCAACTTCAGCTTTTCCCATTTCATCCAAGGTGGAAGTGAAAAGCTGTTCAAGCTCTTCGCTGCCTAAATTATGTGTTTTTCCACCTTCGAATTGAACTTTTAATGCTTCTAATCCCTTTTGTGCATGCCAGGTAGAATCTGCAACTACAGAAATCCCATGAGTGATTGGCAAAACAGCTACCACGCCCTTCACAGACATTGCAGCATTCTTATCAAAAGTAGTGACCTTTCCTCCAAAAAAAGGGGACTGGCTGACAGCCGCATAAAGCATTCCTGGAAGGCGGACATCGGTGCCATAAAGTGCACTGCCGTTGACCTTTTGTGGAGTGTCAATTCGTGACATCGGTTTTCCGACAAAACGGTACCGATCTCTTGATTTCAATCTTGGACTTGAAGGAGGGTCCAGTTTGGAGGCAGCTTCAGCAAGTTGCCCATAGCTCAATTTTCGGTTGCTTGGCTGATGGAGGACAAAACCGTTTTTGGCTTCACATTCTTGGACAGAGACCCCCATTTTGTTGGCGCCAGCCTCAATAAGTATCTCACGAGTTCCTGCTCCTATTTCTGCAAGCCGGTCCCACCACATTCTGATTCCACGGTTACCACCTGTGGATACATCGGAACTTGTATTGTATTCAGAACGAATGGTGTGAGTGGTGACCACTTTGATGTTTTCCCATTCAGCATTCAGTTCCTCTGCAATGATCATCGCATGGGCCGTATGAGTACCTTGCCCCATCTCTGAAGTTGGGCTGATAATGGTGATGCTGTTGTCCTTGGATATTCGGATGAACAATCCTAAATCCTCCGTTTTGGCCATTGGAGTACTGAGGTTTGGATTGGACTGGTAACTGCATCCGACCAACATCCCTGCACCAGCAATGGTTGTCACCTTCAAGAAGGTACGTCGGTTCATGTTTGTATTTTTCATGAGGCCTCCTTCGTCATTTCTGCTGCACGATGGATGGCTTTTCTGACCCGAACGTAGGTTCCGCAGCGGCAGAGATTGAGCATCCCTCGATCGATGTCCTGATCCGATGGGTTCGGTTTCCGTTTAAGTAGGGAGACAGCACTAAGAATTTGACCGGATTGGCAGTATCCGCATTGAGGAACTTCTTCTGCGATCCATGCCTGTTGGACAGGATGACTGTTATCTTCGGAAAGCCCTTCGATCGTTGTGATTTCCTTCCCAGCAACTTCTTCTATCGTCACTCCACAGGAACGAACCGGACGTCCCTTGATAAGCACCGTGCAGGCTCCACATTGTTGAATCCCACAACCGTATTTGGTCCCCGTCAGGTTTAGGGTGTCCCTTAGAACCCACAGAAGAGGAGTATCTGCTTCCACATCAACCTGATGCTTTTTGTTGTTGATGGTAAGTTCAATCATTTAGCTCCTTGATAAGTTTGTTTCCAACACATTTTTTTAATCATCCATTACTCATTTGAAAATTCAAGAAAAATGAATTTATCTTTTTATTAATCATGATTTTATAAAAATTAAATTTTTCTTTTTGATCTCTTTTATTTGTAATAATATTCATGTATCCATTCGTCACCCAATAATCGATCGAGTAGAACTTTAACTTAAAGCTTGACTCAACAAGTCAGATATGGGCTCATGCCTTCTGTTTAGAAACCTTTTTCCATGAGTAAAATGCTGAATTTAAAACATAATTTATTATTAAGAACTCTAGTCTTAAGTAGTTTAATTTGGATTTGTGTTTCAATTGTGATCCAGGCTGGAGAAACCCCTTCCGTAGAAGGAACCAAGGTTTATTTCATCAATCTAGAAGAGGGTCAGACGGTAAAAAGCCCCTTTCTGGTTCAATTTGGACTGACCTCAGAAATGGGAATCGCTCCCGCGCTGGCAGACTGGCCGGACACCGGGCACCACCATCTGATCATCGATGCTGCTACTCCCAATCCAAATAAAGCCATCAGCAATAAACACCTTCACCTAAGCCTGGGCCAGACAGAGATTTTTGTTAAATTACCTGCTGGGAAACATACACTTCAGGCGGTATTTGGTGACTATTCCCACGTTCCACACGATCCGCCAGTGATGTCAAAAGTAACAAATATCATCGTTGAATAAGGCTTCCTGATGACAAAAAATCGTCTGACAATTGACCTCCAACTTGCGTTATTTGTGATGATCGGAGCGCTTATCTCCCTTGCCGCCCTCTCCTTTGTGCTGATTCGGATGCAAAGCGGTTATGCAGAAAGTCAGTTCATTGAACGCCATGAAAGGCTGACGAGTTTAATGGCCAGTGAAATGGCTCCGGCTCTTCATTTAGGTGATGGCCGCATCATTGGGAAAAAGGTGAAAGCTTTCGTCGCTACTTCTGAAGAAAACCTGATTCTACTCAAGGCTTTTGACTTAGAAAAGAATGATGTTTACGAGATCAGGAAAAGCGAGGACACCCCGGCTTTGAAACAAATCCTGAAAAAGAACTTTAAGGATTTGAGTGAGGGAGAAAGTTTCATCAAAGAATTCGAGGATTCTTTGGTGATATTCAAACCTGCTATTCTTCCAGGGGAAGAAGTGGGAGGATTCATCGGCATCCTCTGGAGCAAGCATCAACTTCAGGAATTGGAGTGGGAACTTCTGACCACGGCCCTGATCTTTAGCTTTGCCGTTTTGTTGCTCTTAAGTCCACTGACGATTTTTCTGATTCGCAGGTTGATCACCAGGCCGGTGAGCGAGATGGTAATGATGATCGATCAAGGTTCCAAGGAAATAGCTGATGCTAACAATGAATTGTCGAATCGAACCCAACGTCAGAGTTCATCTCTGGAGGAAACCGCGGCTTCGATGGAAGAGATGTCGAGCATCGTCCAGAACAATGCCGACGAAGCCAAGAACGCATCCAGCCTGGTTCGCAACACACGCGGAACCGTCGATTCGAGCCGTGAAAGCCTCCTCGAAGCCGTCCACCGGACTATTGAAACCAATGAACGGATACTGGATGAACTGCAGACAACCAATACCCGTGTCGTGGAAGCGATGGCGGCCATCAGCCAAAGCTCCCAAAAAATCTCAGGAATCATCACTTTGATCAACGATATTGCTTTTCAGACCAACCTGCTTGCCCTCAATGCTTCGGTTGAAGCGGCCCGTGCTGGAGAACACGGGAAAGGTTTTGCCGTGGTGGCAACCGAAGTCCGGAAACTGGCTCATCGTTCCGCTAAGGCTTCTTCAGAAATTGGCAACCTGATTGAATCCAGCCTACAAAGCATCAACAACGGCAGGGATTTTGTCGAGAAAAGTGATGAAGCCTTGGGCAGCATGAAGAAAGAAACCGAAGAAATGCTTCAGAATTTAAAAAATCAAAGCAACGAAAACCTTGAAGCAATCCTTAGAGCCGTGATTGAATTCTCAGAAATGATGGACAACATTGAAGCTGCATCCCAGGAACACGCCAGTGGAATCAACCAGGTCAATCAGGCCATTTCCGATATGGACCAGATGACTCAGGAAAATTCTTCGATGGTGGTACAGAACGCAGCCGCCAGCAAAAACATGGCCCTGGAGGCAAAACGGCTTCGGAAAATGTTCACCTCCAGTCAAAACACGAATTATGAATTCCTGCACGTCTCCAACCAAAACTTAACTCAAGGCATTGACCAGGGGTCTTTAACAACTCGAAAAAACCTCCTCCTGAAAAATGAGGAATACCAAATCAACGCTCAAAAAACACAACTTGGACTGCCAGGAAACACCAAATACACGGAAGATTTTAAGTGAAGTCCTGGAAATAATTTTGTTAATAAATCCAATTGTTTTTTTAACAAAATAAAACCTGGATAAAAAATGTTGAGCATTATCATCAATCAAAAAGAACACCTACTAGATATTAATCCGGATATCCCTCTACTCTGGGTACTTCGCGACCACCTCAAACTGCATGGTACCAAATACGGCTGCGGCATCGAGCAGTGCGGCGCCTGCACCGTCCACATCGACGGTCGTGCCGTGCGCTCCTGCGGTATCACCGTGGGTGAAGTCGCGGGCAAGACCGTCACCACCATCGAAGGACTCTCCCCAGACAACAGCCATCCCGTCCAGAAGGCCTGGACCGAGGTGGACGTACCCCAATGCGGTTACTGCCAGACCGGCATGATCATGGCGGCCGCCGCTTTGCTTGATCGAGACCCAAAACCCTCCGACAAGATCATAGACAGGAGCATCACAAATATCTGTCGCTGTGGAACCTACAACCAAGTCCGTGAAGCCATTCATCGTGCCTCAGTATTTAAAGAGGACGTATGAAAGTCATCCAGCTCAACCGGCGAAACTTTATCAAGTCCTCCACGCTTGCTGGTTGCGGGCTGACTCTCGGCTTCTCAGGAGTTGCTAAGCTCGCCAAAGCAGACGCAGGCTCGAGCCTGCCGTCCTACCTGCACATCGCTCCTGACGGGGGCATCCACCTTGGGGTGCCCTGTGCCGAGATGGGACAAGGCACCCACACCACGCTGGCCATGCTCCTGGCCGAGGAACTGGAAGTGGATATGTCCCAGATTCGCCACATCGAAACCCTCCACCATCCTGATTTCAAGCATTCAACTTTAAGGGAGTGGACCGATTCCGCTCTGAATGTTCAATTGACTGGGGGCAGCATATCGATTCGAGCCTGGCATCAGCCCTTCCGGAAGATGGGAGCAACAGCAAGAGAACTTATCTGCAGAGCTGCCGCTCAGAAATGGAATGCGCCACTGGACGTTTGCCAGGCTACTAATGGTCGTATCAGGCATTCTGGGAATGGTCAAAGTCTGAGCTATGGTGAACTGGCAGGTGCGGCTTCAAGGCTAATGCCTCCAAAAAATCCGAAGCTAAAAGCTGCGGGGCAGTTCCGTCTTTTGGGCAAACCTGTTCCTCGCTGGGATACCCCGGCCAAGGTCGATGGCACCGCTGTCTTCGGTACAGATGTGGACCTTCCTGGAATGCTTTACGGCACGGTCAAACACTGTTCGGTTTGCGGGGACAAAATCATAGGAGTTGACGATACCAAGGCGAAAGCGGTG
>Ga0207988_1001398_pt1 | contig 12210 bp, 15 predicted proteins | sample ETNtaG_11_FD_185773 | JGI IMG/M metagenome (GOLD analysis project Ga0207988, IMG submission 185773) | Marine microbial and viral communities from oxygen minimum zone, Eastern Pacific Ocean - ETNP201310SV74 (SPAdes) (version 2) | ecosystem: Environmental > Aquatic > Marine > Oceanic ...
AAACAAAAACAAAAAAAAGAAATCAGTTAAACAAAACTGATTCTCTTTTTAAAGGATTTCGTACCGTCGAAAGGCGGTACGATGAAAGCAAATACGTTAGATGGGTAAATGCTTTTGAACCGATCAATAAAAATAAAGCGGGTATTGCACAAAGTTGGAAATTAAAAGCAACAAAATTTGATTAGAAAAAAAAATAATTAATGTTTTTCATTTATTTTTTTATATAACCCTTGTTTGTTTTTTCTCTAATCTTTGTTTCAGCAAATTTTTTTGCATCTTCGCTAGCACTTTTTCCCTTAAACTTTTTTACAATTTGTGCAGGATTCTTAATTCCGATCCTTCCATAGGTAAGGGTAACTTCTTTTCCTTTCAAGTTTATTTCCCAAAACTTATTGCTAACTGTATCCGTATATTCAAAGTATTTCTTCATCACTCCAATCTTAACTAATTTTGTTAAGGAATTGAATAACTTTTTCCAGCGCCACAAAACAAAAATTGTAGGCGCTGGAAGAGAGATTATACATGGTTAATTCTACTAAATTCTTGCGGTTGTAGATGGGAATTTACCAGCTTTTACGTATGCCATCATTTCGTTCTCATCAATCACTTGAGTGCCGAAATTTTTAGCATGCTTGGCTTTACGAGTATCTTTTCTAGAACTGATTAAATAATCAGTATGTTTAGAAACTCCTGATACCCATCTAGCATTAGTCTTTGTGTGTAGCAGAACAATTGCATCAACCCTTTTCATTTTTTCAAGGGCCCCTGTAATGCAGAAGCTAACCTTTGGTGTTTTTTTACTCATTTTGTCTCCTTTTTATTAAGTTAAACATAATTAGAGTGTCATTGATTTTGAGTATTATTTCCTGTCAAATAGAGTCCTATAATTTAGACAGTTTTGTAGGACAAAAAAAACGGCCTTTTTTGCGGAAAAATGATGAAAAAGTTAGTTACAATTCTTTTATTAACGCTTCTTTTTAGTGCCCAATTTACCGAAAAAGCCGATGCAAGGACCTCTTTACTAAGAGCAATTGTGAAATTTTTTCGAGGAGGAGCGGATGACGCTATTAAAAATAGCGGCAAATCTATGGAAAATATATTGAATAGAGCAGGCAAAAGCCCTGAAGAGATTTTATCAAGATCGAAAGTCAATAAGATTACTGAAATGGAAACTCTTGCTAGGGATGAATCTTTAATATTAGAAAAAGTAGGGCAAGAAACCCACTCAAATCATTATTCATTTTTCAACTCAAGCAGAACAAAACCTATAAAAAATAGAAAATGGCTGAGAGATCTTATTGAAGAAGGGGCAGAACAGGGTTTTGAAGAAATAGGGGAAGGACGATTTCAGGAAGCAGCAGAGAAAGGTTTAAACAAAATGTCAGCTGAAAACGATTTTTATAACTATGTAAACATTCATTGGGTTGGAAGAGTTTATATAAAATCGGACTATTATAGCCAGCCTAAAGTTGAGAAAAAGATGCTATTAGTATGTAGAACGAATTATGAAGTATTTTATTTTTCCATATTAATGGAAGAAAGAATCAAAACCGCTTCATTAATATATCATAAAAGTTTACGGAACGCATCTTACTCTACTTTATCTGCACAAGAACTGGTTGTTTTAAAAGATGAAGATAAATTTAAAGTGATGTCAATTTTACCAGAAGCAGGACGTTATCCTAAACACTATTTTACAATATTTAATGATCAAAGTTTTAATTATGATAAAAGATTAAACGGAACAGAAAGTCCCAGTGTTATCATTAGAAAAGCTTACACAGGTTCAGATCAAAATAATAGGTGTTACAAAGGAACTAAAAAAGGATTGTATCGAACAAATCAATGATTTATTATAGGATTTTATTGGATTGATGGGAAGCAAGATTAGAAAAATAGCGTCTATAGAAAAAGGATTAGAGGATGTTCTTAAAGCTCTAGGAGAGAAAGAAATACAAGATGCTATTGGAAAAACTAAAGATTATGTTTCAAAATGCAGCGATCCAGAACCAGCAGATGGGGTTACACGCAATATAGATCACTATCAATCCGTTGCTTTGGATAAGGCGTGTGTAAAGAAGGGTATATCACCTCCTATGCTTACAGCTCACCAATACATGATAGATGAAGAAAAATCTAAAAATCAATCAAATCTAGGAGATGTTAATAAATTGCTAGTAAGATTCACAATTTTAGATGGAGAATTAAAAAAAGTTATTGATAGAGCTCAAGACCCCAAAGGTCCAGAGGGTGAAAAAATTACCAAGTTAGAAAAAAAAAAAATATTTGATTCAATTAAAGCAGTAGAAGACAAAATTTTAAAAATAAAACTTACAATAGATAAAAAATAAATAAAATTTTATCCTACAAAATATTGGAGGTTAACTTTTTATTTCTTGACAATCATTATTAGCTATGCTACTGTAAGATAATTAAAAAGTTAGAATAACCTTGTTATGTAATTCTGGGATTTTTAATTTTTGGGATCAGTCCCAAAGCACATCAGATTTTTCCAAAATACATAACAGCGATAAACTTTAAGAACGAGGTTTTTTATGGCTGATAAAGTAAAGGAATTGAGGAATTTATGATGAAATGCCTAGATTCACTGAAACAATTAGTTCAAAGTTTTGCTAAAGATAAAATTTTAACTAAAGAAAATTCAAAATTAATTTTAGAAGTTCAAACCTCTCTAAAAGAACATGTCCTAGCTGGAAAATGCAGTTTTTGTAGCAAAAAAGTCAATAAAAAGCTCTTTAAATCCCCATCAGAAATTCACGACTATCACACAACCGGCATGTGTAAGCCTTGCTTAAACGAATTACATAAAGAACCCAACGAGGATTTAAAATGGTTAAATTAAAAACTGCAATAAATCTTTGTCTGAAAACCTATATTTTATTGGACAAGAAATCGAATTTTTTAAGATTTATATATCAGAAGATGATTAACAACATAAATATCAAACATAGGTTTGGGGCAGCCTTTCAATATCCTTTCTTTCTTTCTGTTACTGCCCCAAACCTATGTTTATTGTTTATTCAACAAAAAGGAGAAAATACACATGACTGATCGTAGCCGCTATTCTAATGTTAGCTTGTCTCATGCTACTCACGAAGTTCTAAAAAAACTGTCCAAAAAGTTATTACCCGGAAATACAGCGTTATCAATATCGAAAACAGTTGAAACACTTGCAATGGATAAAATTCAAAAAATAACGAATCAACAAAAAGGAGAATATAATAATGATTGATGCCAAAAAAATAGAAAAATATAAAAATTTGCTCTTAGATGCGCCTGGCGTAACTAAAGCAGAATACACCAAATCCATCCAGAGTAGCGTAACGACTTCTTGGGGCGTTGCCTGGAATGCAGATTATATCGCAAGAGATATTATTCAAAATTTCAGAGATGCAAATAAAAGCGAAATTGAATCAATTAAAATTGAAACAAAAAATGACCAAATCGTTGTAAGCGCCAAAAACACTTTTGATCTTAGAAAACTATTATTCTTAGGTTCAAACAAAGCAGGCGATGACGAAACCATTGGTGAATTTGGTGAAGGTTTTAAGGCAGCTCAAATCTCAATGATAAAAATGGGAATTAACGAAACGATTTCAACGAGCGGAGACCAAGGCGTTATTATAACCGTGGGACCTGAAGTGGTAGAAGATATGAGGCCATTAGTCTACCATTTCTTCAAGATTAATAAACAAAACCAAACCCTGTTTATTGTAAATACTTACAACAAAGATTTGAAAAAAGCATTTGATTTTGGATTAAATCATTTTTGGTATGAAAAGAATTCTTTAATTTCAGATCTGCTGCACGAGTATAATGATATATCGATTTATAAATCCACTAAGCCAAGGGAGGGATTTTTATTTTATAGAGGCATTCTTCGAGCTAAGATTTCCCATATTCCTGTGGTAATCAATATTTCTAAAAAGTATGTAAAAATAGAAAATAAAATAAAATCTGATAGAGATAGAAATTCATTTAATTCAACTTTAACAAATAATTTTTTAAGCATCTGGGCAGGATCTGGTTTTTATTATCATGGTATGAAAAATAATCCAGCTATCAAATATATACTTGAGAAAAGCAGATCCTTCTGGAAATCAGGGCATCCCTTGCTAAATGCGCTAGCATCACGCGCTTATCACCTAAGGGAAGACAAATCTATTTTGAAAATGTTTGGTAAAAAATATTATGCAGAGTCTAATTATTATCATTCTCGATCTATAAATTGGAATGACTGGTATGATACTAAAACTCAAACTTGGATAATTAGAAAAAATAAAGAATTTGAAAAAAAAGGTCGTATCAAACTTCCAGCTTATTTTGTCCGTTTTGGAGTTGTTTCAAGTTTAGAATTATTTGTTAAAAACAAAGAAAATTTAGAAAAAAGACTTAAGACAAAAAAAACAGGATCACTAAATCCAAAGCAGAAAAAGGCAGTAAATTATGCAATGGACTGCATAAAAAAAGTTTCTCCAGCTTTTTCTTCTCTTTATAAAAATCTAAAGGATGAGGAGGGAATTTTTGCACTTACTATAAAAACCGTTGAATCCAAAGATATTTTGGGAGAACTCAAGGATGGCCGTGATTATGACGATAAAACTATTTACTTAAATAAAGATTTATTCAAATCACATTTTGGTAAATTTTTTTCAGTTTTAACGCATGAAATGAGTCATATTTTTGGCGGAGATGGTAAAAGAGAATTTTCAGATATCTTGACCCATCTTCTAGAACAGGCAGTTCAAAAAAATTCTGTTCTCTCAAAATATTCAAAACAGTGGGAAAGAGGATATAGAATATGAATTTAGAGTATAAATCTAATTTTAATTTTGAAGTTTCTGAGCCAAAACAGAAAAATAATATTGTATTTTTCGCTTTAAGCTCAATGGAAAAAACACATGATGATTTTTTGTCGTTTCCTACTGCACTAAATAAAAATCTAGTAGATGTTGAGGAAGTTAATAATAAAGGATTTATTGGAAAACTGAAAATTACTAACAAATCAAATCAAAAATTACTTATTTTAGATTCTGAAAATGTTCTAGGTACCAGAATAAGACAGAACCGAGTTGTTTCTACCACCGTTCTTATATCAGAATATGCATCTATTCTTATTCCGGTATTTTGTTCTGAACAAAACCGCTGGAGTTCTTCTTTGTCACAAGAAGATATTAAAGTATCCGAGTCATTATATTTTTCAAAAGGTAGAGAGAATAACTTTTCTGATATTTATCATTCTAACTCAAAGCAAACTAATCAGCACGAAAGATGGTCTGAAATTTCTGATAAATTAGATGAATTTAAAACAAAATCTTTTACATCATCCATAGATGAAATTTATAAAAAAAGAAAAAGCAATATTGAGGAAATCGTAAGACAATTACAACCTGAAAAAAACCAAGTAGGGGTAGCGTTAGGTATAGGAAGTCGGTTAGTTAGTCTGGATATTTTTTCATCTAATGAAATGTTTAAAATTTATTTACCACGTTTAATCCGCAGTACTGCATTAGATTCTTTCAAGAAAACATATTATAAGTCCTGTCTAAAAAAAAAGGATGTTCATAAGATTTTAAGACTAGTAAAAGAAAGTTCTAAACAAATACACCAAGTTGTACCCGGTAGTTTAGGAAATGAGATTAGGTTTAATAATGAATTAATTTCTGGATCTATGCTTTGTTACAAAGATAAAATCGTGCATTTTTCAGTTTTTCTAAAGGAACAAGAAGCTAAACCAGAATACGAATATGAAGTGGCATAAAGATATAGAAATGAATAAAATAGTTAAAAAAGTTAAAAAAATGGATACAAATCGAGATACAAATCCTTATAAATTAAAAGAAAAAGAAGTTAATTGGAAAGAGGAAGAAAAAATTCCAGGTGGGTATTTGGATTCTAGTTTGTTTCTCTCTTATCTTCAAAAAAAAGGAGTTAAGATTAACCGAGAAGACAATCTTCCAAGGTTTGCAAACAATAATGAAATTTCAATGATTAAAGTTACGCGTGACGGATCATCTGGTTCCGTTCCAACATATTATTTGCCACCGACACAAACTAAAATAGAAAAAATCATCTCTAATCATAGGAATACAAACAATTCTTTATTAGGAAGAGAAATTCTTAAAAAGAAAGCAGAAGAAGTGTTGCGAATTTTTGATGCTGCAAAAGATGGTTCTGTTTCTAGAACGTCAATCGCAGAAGATGTCGCAGAAAAATTGGGAGTTGTATGTAATAGAAGGTTTGTAAAAAAAGTCTTAGATGAAAGACGCAAATCTCAACTTGAAAAGAAATTAAGTAAAATAAAATAATAAAGAGGATGAATAAATGAACGAGATACTAATCTACAGAATTATAATTGGAGTTGTAATAGCTGGTATACTTTGGCTTTATTTTAGAAGAAATAAAGTTAATCAAGCCCAAGTTGATGATAGTGCCATACTAGAAAAAGAAAAAGAAATAGAGGGTTTAAAAAAAGAAAAGGACGGTTTCGAAAAGTTGGTGGCTTCTCTAAACGATTCTTTAAAAAGCGAAAGAAATACTACAGCAGAACAACTTAAAGCTATTAATAAGATAGATGAACATAAAAGTTCAATATCCAAATACACAATGACTACAGAAGAAAGGAATAAATTAGACCAGACAAATATTGATTTAATGAAAAATTATCTTGAAAGGCTTACTGGTAGTAGCAGATTTCAAGGAGATGTTGGGGAAAAAATTTTACAAAATATTTTACATTATTGTGGGTTGCGCAGTCCTACAGATTTTGTATGTCAAGAAGGGGACAAAGTTATAGACCCCAGTGATAGCGAATCTTTAAAAAGAGTTAGACCAGACACACTTATAAGAATGGGTGACAGTCATCTTGTAGTTGACTCTAAAGTATCATTGGATAATTGGAAAAATTGGGTAAATGAAAAAAAAGATGAAAAATTAAAAGCAGATCATTTAAAGAAGCATTTCAAATCCATAACCGACCATATTAATATACTAAGTGTAAAAAAATATTCTCAACTTTTACAAAGAAAAGTTTTTCCAAGCACTATAATGTTTATACCATTTGAAGCAGGTTATTTAACAGCCCTTGATTCTGATCCTGATCTAGGTGAAAAAGCTTATAAAAAAAATGTTATTTTAGCCGGACCTGGAAATATAATGGCAATTATTAAGATTGTAGAGACCATTAAAGATAAAGAAAAACAAATTGCAAATGTAAACGATATTACTAAAAGTGCGTCAAAACTTTATGATAAATATGCGACTTTGAAAGGTTATCTTAAAAAAGTAGTTACTAGCTACCGTACTCACGGTAAGAATCTACAAGAAGCTATAAACAACAGCTGGGGCGGCAAAGATAGTTTAGAAAAACAAATGATTAATTTAAAAAACAAGCATGGATTATCTGCTACAAAAGATATCGAAACAACTCTTCCTGAGGAAGATAAAGTTCGATATGTAGAAGATCCAGAGGAAAAAGGAAAATTTATTAACTAATATAAGCAAAATAGTGCCAAGATATAGAATAATACAACATCTATCAGGACAGAAAGTAGTAAAGGCTAGATAGACAATTGAAAAAGAATAGTAGAATTCGCCGGTTTGATCCTGGCAGTGAAGACCCTTTCACTGTTTCGAGAACACGAATACAAAATTTTCTTGATTGTCAAAGATGTTTTTACATACAAAATAGATTAGCAATAAAAGCCTTGTCCTCATTCCCCTTTAGGTTGAATAGTGCCACAGATACATTGTTAAAAAAATCATTTGATATTGCTAGGAAGAAACAAATTCCCCATAAATATTTTAAAGATAAGGAAATTGATTTAATTCCTTTTAAGCATGAAAACATGGACCAATGGAGAGAAAACTTTCAGGGAGTGAAGTATCACTATAAAAAGGCTAATTTAATGGTGCAAGGAGCAGTAGATGAAATCTTGGTAAATAAAAAAGGCGAGCTATCTCCTGTTGAATTTAAATCAACCCAAACTAAAGATGGAGACAAAGTAAAATATCTTGGTAAACCTCACCACAAATTTTGGAAAAATCAGCTAGAAATTTACGGTTACCTTTTAGAAAAAAATGGTTTTAAAATTTCTGAAAATTCCTACATAGTTTTCTGTAATGCTCAAATAGACAAAAACGATGAATGGAATGAAAAATTGGATTTTGATGTTCAAGTAATACCTTATAAAATAGAGTACTCATGGGTAGAACCAACATTAGATAAAATAAAAAGTTTACTAAATCAAGACACTATTCCAAATTTCTCTGACCCTGATCATTGTGACGTATGTCGATTTTTGCTTCAACATAAAGAAAATAAAATTTAGATATTAAAAAAAATATGAATTATCTTGTACTGGATACAGAAACTAGTTCCTCGTCAGTTAATTACTTGAGTTTTCTTCAATTTGCTAGCTGTCTTTTTGATGAACGTTTCAGGGAAATTGATGGAACACGATTTAATGTTAGATGTAGAATTAGACCAACAGTCGTACCCAACATAGGAGCTTTGTTAGCAAATTCAATTAGAGTTCCAATGCTACAAGGTGCAAATCTTTCTCACCATGATGCTGTCATGCAAATTCACACATATATAAATAAGGTATCTCCTGTTACGGCATTAGGACATAATATAATTTCATTTGACCTAGAGGCATATATTCGTCAACTCTATAAAAATTTGATTCCTGACGTTTATTACTTAAAAAAAAAACCGAACTTAGTAATGGATACTTTAAATCTTGCGAGAGCTTCAAAATTAGTTGATGACAAGAATCTTAAATGTGAAATATCACCAAAAGGTTCATTTCTGTTTAAGCTCGGGAGTTTATGTAAGGCCAATAATATTAAACATGAACAAGCACATGAAGCTATGAGCGATGTTTTGGCTAATGCAGAATTAGCTCGGCTTCTTTTTAAAAGATCACCTGAAGTTTGGAATAGTGCTCTAAAAACCGCACACAAGTCGGAAACACAAAAAGTTTTGGAAAGAAATAAAATTATTTCACATGTTCAATATTTTTATGGACGATCAAGATGGTATGCCAATCACTGGATTTTTAACCATCCTGATTATACTTGGGGAATTTGCTGGGATCTTCGCCATTCACCAACTCAATATTTAAATCTTGGATACAAAGCATTAGAAACAGAAATGAAAAAGTCGCCCAAGTTTCTTAGAACTATTAAACAAAATCGTAATGAAAGCTTACTTGATAGTTCCTATGCACTTAAAGCTGAACCGTATAATAAAATTGGAATTAAGGAATTAATGAAAAGAGTAGAAATTTTAGATAAGAATCCGAAGTTTATTGAACTAATGAAAACTATTTTACATGATCAAGCAGAGGAAAAACAAACTATAGATCAAACAGAATTAATTCCAGAAGAGCGATTGTATAAAGATGGCTTCCCCTCAGAATCTGAACAAAGGAATATGGAACTTTTCCATACCTTAACATGGAAGGATCGACTTCCTTTAATCGAAAAGTTTTCAGAGAAATACAGTTTTTTTGCAAAGGTACTTTTTTATGAAGAGCATCCAGAACTACTTCCGAAATCAATATATAATGAGATACATCGATTGTTCGCTTCAAGATTGTTATCCACCAATGATGTAAAATGGGAAACAGTACCAAAATTTTATAAAGAATTAGATGATATGCGTGCTAAATTTGATAAGCAAGAAAACGAAGATGGTTTAAAGTTACTAGATGAATACAATCAATTTGTCCAAGAAATAGAAAAAAAATTTGAAAATGCATAGAAGATGCATAATTGACTTTTTTTATATAAACAATTAAATACATTGCATGGCTCTCAATAATTCTACGGATGATAATTTCGACAAGGAGGTTTTAGGTTGTTCCATCCCGGTTGTGTGTCAATTTTCAGCAAAGTGGTGCGGCCCATGTGTTCAGATAAAAACCCTAGTTCAGGAACTTTCTGAAGAGATGGCCGACAAAATAAAATTTTTTTATCATGACATCGATAGCCAGCCGAACACCCCGGTTCGTTTTGGTGTGCGCGGCGTTCCGACATTTATGGTCTTTAAAAACAAAGAACTGAAAAGCACAAAAGTTGGTGCTGTACCGAAGTCAGCCTTAAAATCCTGGCTTCTTGAAAACGTCTAGTTTAATTTTAAAATTTCACCGCCAAGATAGAGTGACCCAGTACAAAGGATATAAGCCAATTTGTCTTTTTTATTAATTTCAATAATCGCCTCTTCAATGGAGTTCGACATAGATGATTGTATCCCAACTTCTTTAATCACTTTATTTAATTCTTCTTTTTTAATTGCGTTTTGTTGATTGGGAATATCAATTGCCGTAATAGAGCAGACCTTATTTTTAAAATGAGACAAAAAATCTTTATGTAGTTTATTATTCATCATTCCTAAGATCATATAAATATTTTTGTTCTTATCTAATGTATCTAGATATTTTCTAGTAACTTCTGCTCCAAGCGGATTATGTGTTCCATCAACTATCAATGTATTTTTGGGAGCAAGTTTTTTTAATTTACCTTTTTCGATTATTTGAAGACGTGCAATACTTTTAATTTTAGTTATTCCTTTTTTTATATGGTCAATATTAACTGGATAATCTTTAAGATTTCTAACCGCAGCTATTCCACAGGATGCATTGGCAACTTGGTGAGGGCCCAGTAGATTTGGATTTGGGAGTTCAATTTTTCCAAATACATCTTGAAAAACGAACCCATTTTTCTTTATGGAGTAAGAGAAATCTTTACTAAATAATATCTTTTTAGATGGATTAGATGCAATTGCTTTTTCTATTTTATCAAGGATGATTTGATCTGATTGTTCTGAAACGATTATTTTCGAATGTAATAATTTTGACGTTTTTTCAAAAATAACGCGAGCAACATTTCTATCGTTTTCTGGAAGCCATTCTAGGTGATCTAATCCAATACTAGATATAACGCTCATTAAATTTTGCTTTATTGCGGAGCATGCGTCAAAGCGATTAAACAGGCCGCTTTCTACAATAGAAATATCACTTTTTGATCTTGATGCTTTAAGAAAAAAACAGCTAGTCAAAAATTCAAAAAAAGTGATACTTTGGTTTTTATTAATTCTTTCGACTTCTTCTAGCAAATCACATAACTCATTATCAGATATTTCTTTTCCTGAAAAAACGAATCTTTCTGTTATAGAAATTACATGAGGAGAGCTATAAAGGTCACATGAGTATCCAGCTTTCTCTAAAATAGATCGGATCGTTTGGGCAATCGAGTTTTTTCCGTTGGTGCCGGTTATAGAAATTATTTTTAATTTGTCCTGAGGATTTCCAAGTTCATGATTCAATCTTTCAATTCTATTTAAGCTTAAATCAATTTTCCTAGGATGCAGTCGAAGCAATCTGTTGAGGATCTTCTTGATTTTCATTTGTTACCTCAATTGATGTGACTTTATTTTTCTTTAGCAAAATGGTAATTATAGTTCCAATAGTATCTCTTAAATCTTTTCTAGATACAACTAAATCAATTCCACCATGTTTTTTGATATATTCTGCCGTTTGAAATCCATCCGGTAGAGTTTCGCCAATTGTTTGTTCTATAACCCTTCTTCCAGCAAAACCAATTGTTGCTTTCGGTTCTGCGATAAGAATATCTCCAATCATAGCCCAAGAAGCCGAAACTCCTCCCGTTGTGGGGTTGGTTAGAACGACAATATAAGGAATGTTGTTTTTTTTAAGTTCATTGACTGCTAAGACGGTTCTCGCCATCTGTTGTAGGGCAATTGCACTTTCCATCATGCGTTGTCCTCCAGAACAGGTAAAAAATATAAAAGGTGTTCGATTATCAATTGCATGTTGGACTGCGTAAATAAAAGCCTCTCCTGAGGCAGAACCAACCGATCCTCCAATGAATGAAAAGTTTTGGGCTCCAACTGTTACATTGATTCCTTTTAACTTACCACTAGCAATCATAACAGCATCATCTTGCTTGGTTAGTTTTCTTGCGGCAGCTAATCGAACTGTATATTTTTTTGTGTCAACAAAATTTAATGGATCGTCGGGTGGTGAAGGAGTTTTTATAATCTCATATTTACCATTATCCAAGAAAATTTTGAATCGATCCCGACACGAGATTTTTTGGTGTGTTTCACACTTAGGACATACAAAAAAATTGTTATGGAGATCTTCTTTATAAATTAATTGT
>Ga0207988_1001402_pt1 | contig 12183 bp, 8 predicted proteins | sample ETNtaG_11_FD_185773 | JGI IMG/M metagenome (GOLD analysis project Ga0207988, IMG submission 185773) | Marine microbial and viral communities from oxygen minimum zone, Eastern Pacific Ocean - ETNP201310SV74 (SPAdes) (version 2) | ecosystem: Environmental > Aquatic > Marine > Oceanic ...
CGTTCGGGATCTGCGAGGGTATCCATGAGGAACTCCTGAACGTTATAGACATGATAGGACAACGTCCACGGTCCCATGACCTTACCGAGGATCATGACCTTATCGCCAAAATGCTCTTTCAGAAGACGAATGGCGTCGAGGCTACACTTGACATATTTATCTTCCAGGAATGAGTCCGGAAAACCCTCAGGCAATCGTATTTCTGCCTCGCGGTCGGCCCAGGGTGCGTACTGCGGTGTCGGTAGGTTACCCGGATCACTGAAGTCAACGACACAGCCGAGCGCCGTGGCTTCTTGAGCAATACCAAATATCGGCATAACACTGTCGAAGCCCATCACATCGTGGGCACTAGCAGCCAATTCAGCCATCGGCTCTGGATCCGTATTGGCCTCAGGAAAATGAGAACCGACTATGTCCATCAGCTCAAAATTTACAACGGACGTGATGCTCGCTGCACAGGGCCGGTCCAGCGCTTCGCCATTCAGGGCTGAAAGAAAACGCTGCTTGGGTGTCATCGCTTCTACGCCCATATCAAATGCCCCTGTTCCTGCTACCGTGTTATTCGAGCAATACTAGCTGAACTTAACCGAAGGACTCAAGGCACGCTTGAAATACTTCCGTCTTCTGGGAGTTGCGCAGGAGATACGCCGATCACTCAGCTGACCACTACAACCTTGTTTCTACCGCCTTCCTTGGCCTGATAGACCCCTGCATCGGCTCTGGATAACGTCTCCTCTACCTTCTCGCCATCGCGGTACAAACTCACGCCAGTACTGATCGTCAGGTTGAGTACATGTTCATTCCACTGAAGCGGAGATTTTTCCAGGGTCTGCCGGATGTTCTCGAAATCAGAATCGGCCTGCGCAAGGGCTGCCGTCGACTGCTGGGATACATCAGGGAATGTGATGAAGATTCCGAACTCCTCACCGCCAAGACGGCCCAAACACCCCAACTCATCAAGGCCGTACCCGATAATATCAACAACATGCTTGATCGCTTCATCACCGCACTGGTGGCCGTAGGTATCGTTCACTTTCTTGAACAAATCAATATCACATATGGCGACTGCAACGGTGTGATCCGCCTCTCCGGCAGCAATTGCGGCCTCAAGCTGCTCGTGCCAGGTTCGGCGATTAAGACAGCCGGTGAGAGGATCATGCTCAGCCAGCCAAGTTACCCGTGCCATGGCGGCTTCACGCTCGAGCAGGTTGATGTAAGCTTGTGAGTGGTAGCGGATTCTCGCGATCACCTCGAGTGCGTTGGGTAATTTCACCATGTAGTCGTTTGCGCCCAGCGCAAATGCTTCGGCCTTGACCTCAGCTTCCTCTGTACCCGACAAAACAATGAGCGGGACTGCTGCCAGCCCTTTTTCAACTCGGAACCGCCTCACGAGTTCCAACCCATCGAGTTCGGGCATCACCAGATCCTGAAGAATCACCGTGGGCTGAACCTCGAGCGCTTTAGCAACTGCTTCAGTCGGATTCTGACAAAAATGGAACACAATATCCGATTCGCTTTCAAGCATCGAACGTACTGACTCACCGATAATTCGCTGATCATCAATCAATAAGACCACGATGTTCCTTGATGATGTGAGGCCTGCCTCCAACGCTGTTGTGGCGATCGGTCTACTTGCTACGTTTGAACCGCTGGGCTTATCTCCACCGTCCAATTCGCGCGGGTCCATCGGTGCACCCCGCAGTATTGGACTAGAGGCAATCGCATCATCTCCCTTGCCTATAAGTAAACCAACTCGAGACTTGGCCTGTTCGATGTCGTCGTGCCGTTCAATTTCTAATGTCCGTATGTCGCCTGACGGGGAACCCGAGAAGACTGTCAGTAGCTCCAGTGCCACCGCTAAAATCGGCAGATGGTCAACTGCCAGAAGTTCAGGGGCTTTCTGTACTTGCTTAAAGTATGTCTCCAGCATGCCGGCCAGACCGGCAATGGCGGAAAGACCGACAATGCCTCCGGCGCCTTTAATCGAATGTGCACCGCGGCCCATCACTGCCAGCACCTCGCGATCTACGTTACCCGCTTTCAGATCTTGTAACCCAGATGCCATAGACGCTGCGTGTTCACCCGCCTCGGCAAGAAAAAGATCCATCATTGGTTCTTCAGACTCCAAACGGTGGTGAACCTGGGTAGAATCCAACTCGGCGTTTACCACAACCCCAGCAGTTTGTTGAGAAGCACTGGAACTGTCCGGCGTTCCCGAGATCAGTCTGCGAACGAGTGATTGCAGTTCATCGGGTGCGAACGGTTTACAGATATACCCATCGGCACCGAGAAATTCGGCGCCCGACACAACCTGTTTTTCGGCAGTCTGTGCAGTCAGAAACAGCAACGGTATAGACTGCCAATCCTCGTCCATTTTGATAATGCGAACGCATTCGTCACCACTCATCTCGGGCATGTTTCGGTCAATAATAATCAGACCCGGAAACTCTGTATCGACAAGAGAAGACAACCAGTGCAGGGCCAAGGCACCGTTTTCTCTTTCGGTAACCTCATAACCCTCTGTCATACCCTCAAGAATGGACCGCGCATAGCGCCGGATTGTGACTGAATCATCAACCAGCAAGATAGATTGGTTCATCAATTTAAGACCACTAATCGTCTATTATCGATTCGAAACCTGAAATTTTTAGTGCGTCCCGCTGCGGCTGGCTAATTCCAGCAAAAGACAACTGCTTACCGTGATTCTTGGCTGAACGGTAGATCGTTACCAACCATTGGATTCCTGCAATATCGAGAGTGTCTTCGGCATGACTGAGATCAACCGTTAGTTGTCGCTCTGGCAGATCCAGTAACTGTTTGCCGATTTCTGTCACAGCGTCCAGATCCGGCCCGACCAGACGGCCCGACAGAACCAGCCTATGGCCTTTGAGGGAAGCAGTGGCTGCCATTATTTACCGGCTACGCTCAATCATTCTGGTTACCGGCGAAAAATCTCTCCCCGCACTTTCGTCAACCCGTCAATTTCGTAACCAATTTCGGTCAAGCTGAGGACTAGCCAGCCTCCTTCTTCCAGGTAACTGGCCAGCCGTTTCAATATGGCTTGCCGTAGCGTGGTGTCGAAATAGTAGAAGACATTGCGGCAGAAAATCACCTGAAAGCGAGTTTCGATAGGATAGTCCCGCTGCAGAAAGTTAAGACGACGAAAATCAATCAGGCTCGCAACTGATTTACTGATCTGGCACAGATCTTGTTGATCCGAATTGATAGGTCTGAAGTGACGATCCCGGAAACGTTCTGGCAGAGTATTCAGAGTCTCAGCTGCATACTGCCCACGCTGGGCCACAGTCAGCGCCTCAGTATTGACATCGGTTGCGAGAATTTTTAGATCCATCCCGGTCGACAGTTCCTTCGCAAAGAACTCCGACGCATCCAGTGCCAGTGAATACGCCTCCTGCCCGAACGAACAACCCGCGCTCCACAACCGGATTTTGGCAAGCTCAGATCTGGAAAATTTTTCTCGCAGCTCAGGGTAGATTTCACGCACCAGCAAGTCAAAATGCTCTTTTTCGCGGTAGAAGCCAGTCTTGGTTGTGGTGATCGCGTTGAAAAACCTTTGCCGCTCTTGCCCTTCCTGGTCAGCAGCAAGCATATGGAAATAGTCCGCATAGCTATCAAGACCAAGTTCCCCCATACGACGCTGTAACCGACCATGAAGCAGATAGGCTTTATCATCGCCCAAAAAGAGTCCCAACTGATCCTGGGTAAAGCTCTGATATTCCCTGTACTGGGACTCCGTCGGCAATTCAATTCCGGTTAACGTCATCTGCGACCTTGGCAATTGTGCTCAGGCGATCTACTGACACCAGCAGTTAAGGGTGACCGTATGAACCCGATATTCCTGATGTCATTATCGGAATGGTTTCTCATCGTTCGAATCCGAGGATTTCCCCCCAAAATCCTTGTCGACGAGTTCAGCGGGGAGATACTCCGGTTCCTCGCCGATTTCAATTTCAGATTTATCCTCCAGCTGGCGTTCTGAAGAACTATCGTCAACACCGTCTTCAGTCAGATAGGGCGCATAATACTTAAGCTCTTCTTGGTCTTCGTTGTCATCGGCCACTGCTCCACCCCGCAGAGTGCCTCGATAACGGTCATCGCCTTCCTCACCTTCATCAGAATCCTTGCGCGCCACCTGAAACGCTTTCAATAGCCGTGTAAGGCTTGACGTATCGTTCGCCATGCTGTGGCTCGCTGCCGAATTCTGCTCGACCAAAGTTGCGTTTTCCTGAGTCAGGCGCTCCATATCAGCGATGGCCTGGTTGACCTCACCAACTCCCTTGGCCTGTTCTTCAGAGGCTGTTTTGATGTTTTCCATCACGTCTGCCAATTCCCGGAACGCATTCTGGATATGGGTCAGACTGTCATTACTGCTCTCTTGTAAAGAACTCAACATTGACTCAACCTTTAAGCGCCGTTCTTCCAGACTACGGCCACCTTCTTCTACCGTACCCTGCCCTGCACTGACACTTTTCAGATTGGTCTCTACGAGACCGCCAATCTCTTCAGATGCTTTGGCTGAACGCGATGCGAGCTTACGGACTTCGGTCGCAACCACGGCAAACCCTTTACCATGCTCACCGGCACGTGCGGCTTCCACAGAGGCATTAAGCGCCAGCAGGTTGGTCTGAAATGCAATGTCGTTCATCAGCGTAACGATGCCTGCCATTTTCTCTGAATTGGAAGAAATCTCTGCCATTCCATCGACAACACGGTGATTGGTTTCCTGAACATTAGACAGCATCTCCTGGTTAGTCTGGATCGTGTCCTGTACAACATTCAGCAGGTTAGTCCTGTTTTCATCAACATTCGTCTGTGTTTCCTGGGTGCGTTCATAAGCTTTTCGAGCATCTTCAGCGCTATTCTGAATGATGCTGTTCATCTGTTCCATGGAACTGGCTGTTTGCTGCAAGGCAGCACTTTGCCGATGAGTACGCTCGGAAAGATCTTTGTTCCCCGATGCTATTTCCTGGGATGCATGTTCTATATTGCTTGCGAAATCTTTTATTTCGATGATCAGATCACTCAAACGCTGTAGGAACGAATTAAACCATCCGGATAGTTGACCCAGTTCGCCGCTCTCGGAGGCTGATAGTCGCTTGGTGAGGTCTCCTTCACCTTGTGCGATATCTTTGGCGACTTCAACCAGTTCGTCGACCGGTTTTGTAATTGATCGTTTTACAAAAAGACCAATCATCAAGCTGATTAGCGCGCCAACAACCGATAACCCAATCAGGATCCTAAGAAATCCTTCGCCATCGGTCAGTATGGTGTCACTGATATTCTTTCGTTCGTTTTCAATTGTAAATTCGGCATCTAACAATGCACTGGTAATTGCACTGTTCAATACACCAAAGCCTTTCGCTAACTGTTCACTACGCTCACGGGCTTCGGTTAGCTCTCCAACTGCCGCAAATACACCCATCATACTGTCATCGAAAGTCTGCAAGCTTTCGATAATCGGGTTGTTCTCAGTTTTATTGACGTAATCGCTGAGTTTCTCTTTGGTCTGAGTGTACTGCTCCCAAACATCGCTCAGTCGCTGCTTGCCCAATTGACGAGTCAATAAACCTCCGGAAGAACCGGCTATATCACCTGCCTGATTTTCAGTTTTCCCTGTCTGGATCGTGGTTAATTGTTCAATCTGGTCACGAAACTGATAAAACAAGTTGTCTTCAATATCAGCAGATTCATCGGATCCTTTTTCAATCCCGCCAACAGCCGCAAGAAACTTAAGCCAGTCCGGGTGATTATTGTGCAGCTGAGTTTTTATCCGATACTGGAACATCAGTCGCTTGCGAGTAGACTCTAGATCGTGCAAAGCATAGACCACGGCCGGCATCAGTTCCGTTGATTTGGTTGTTTTGTTTGCAAGCACCAACGCATGTGAGGCGATCTGATCAATAAGGGGACGAATATTTTTGTTGATCGCCTTCTGAACTGCAGTCAACTCCTCGCCCATTGTGACTTCGACCGTCGTTAAAGGCGAAATCCGGGCACCCCCTCTTTTTCCGATCACTTTAAGATTGTTTACAACATCGAACTGCTTATCGACCAGCCTTCCAATATTCTGATCAATTAATTTCAATGCTTTTTCGAGCGACTTTCTCGCACGATCTGCGGTTTGTCTAGTCGCATTAACATAAAAGGGTTGAGTTAAGGCCTCTAGCTGATTCTGTCCGGCACGAAGACTGTCGAGCTCGACTTTGTAATCACCTAGAGTACTTGAGCTGTAGTTGATGCTTCCGGTTAATCCTTTAAATGAATAAAAAACAATCCCTGCGATACAACCGATCACGATCACGTTGACCAGGAATATCAACAATAACTTTCGGCTGATAGTTAGCCCTTTCATACTGATTCCTTGCGCGCACGGCGCTGATTAACACCTGACTCGGTTACAAAATAATTCACCAATTCTCCGGGGATGTCGTCAAGACTTATGACCCTGGCAGCAGCACCCTTTTCAATTGCGGCTCTGGGCATGCCGAAAACCACTGACGATGCTTCATCCTGGGCAATTGTCCACCCCCCGCTTTGGCGTATTTGAGCCATTCCGGCTGCCCCGTCTATGCCCATACCGGTCAACAATACGCCTGTGGCATTCTGCCCAGCATGGTTGGCTACTGACCCGAAGAGTTCATCAACTGACGGTCGGTGTCGATTGACGCGATCGTGATCAGACAGTCGGATTCGGTAATCGGTATTCTCACGGGCCAAAAGCATGTGACGATCACCCGGTGCAACGTAGATATGCCCCTCAATAGGTTTTATGCCATCGACGGCAACTGCAACCTTCATCTGACAACTGTCATCCAGACTCTTGGAAAAAGATTTCGTAAATGATGGCGTAATGTGTTGCACCAAAAGAATGGGCGGCATCTCACGCGGCAAAGTCCTCAGTATCCGCAGCAATGCCTGTGGCCCCCCGGTTGAGGCGCCTATGGCGATGAGTCGGTGATCTGATGATGCTTCGATTTTCGAACGCTGTTCCTGAGACACTGTGACAGGTCTCAGGGTGTCTTCCCGGAAAAACCGTGTAGCTGGCGTATCGACCCGCGCCTGACTTGCGGCTTTAACTTTCTCGATAATGAGCTCCGAGACTGCTGTCAGTCCTTGGCGTACTTCATAACGTGGCTTCTCGACAACATCCACCGCACCCAGTTCAAAACTGCGAAGTGCCGTCTCCGACCCTGCCTCTGTGTATGCACTCACCATCACCACGGGTAGTGGAGTTGATTTCATGAGTTTTTCCAAGAAGGTCAGGCCATCCATTCCCGGCATTTCAATATCCAATGTGATTACATCGGGTGACAGTTCCTGTATCTTACGCAAGCCAATCATGGCATCCGGTGCAGTACCAACCACTTCCAAACTATCGTCTTCGGAAAGAATGTTGGTCAACACCTGGCGAGCGACTGCCGAATCATCGATCACGAGTACCCGGCGAATGTCACTCATGAGTTATCTTCATCGGAAACGGTTTCACTCAGCGCCTCGAGCTCGCGAGCGGATAGCAAATGATCTACATCCAGCAGGATGACCATGGTGTCTTTAACATTCACAACACCCGCAATATAGTCAGAGTCGATTCCTGCTGTCAGGTGCTCCACTGATTGAACCTGTTCTTCTTCCAGGTGTACCACATCAGATACGGAGTCAATGATCAAACCCACCTGCTTGCCTTCGACCTCCACGATGATGATCACGGTATACCGGTCGTACACCGCATCGGCAAGCTGGAAGCGGATTCTAAGATCCATGACTGGGATTACCACGCCCCGCAGATTGATCACACCAACAATAAACGCAGGCATACCGGGAACCGGCGTCACCGCCCCTACCGGATAGGTGATCAGCTCACGTGCCCTCAGAATATCGACACCATATTTCTCGTCTCCCAGCGTGAAAGTAATCACCTGTGGGCCAGAACGAAGCGTAAAATCGAGTTCAAACTCGTCGATCTCATCCGCAGCATCTATTACGGACATATGTTGGGTCCAGGTCGTTTCTTTGGATTCACTCATGATTTCCGTTACAACTCCATTCAAGCAGCGATTGCCGCAACATCGAGTATGAACGAGACTTTGCCATCGCCCATAATACTGGCGCCTGTCATCCCTGGCACTTGCACAAAGTTGTCATCGAGATTCTTGATTACCACCGGACGTTGATCAACGATCTCATCCACCATCAAGCACTGTTTGCTGTCAATGTGCTGTAACACCAGTAAAACTGCATCAGCAGGATCAGCAAATTCACAATCAATATTCAGTTGTCGATGGAGTCGCACCAATGGTAGAAACTCCCCACGTATCTCCACAAGCTCGTTATCACGCTTCATCTTTCGAATATCATCCGCCTTTGGCCTTATCGCTTCAACCACAGCCAGCAATGGCACAATAAAGGTCAATGATCCAACCCGAACAATCATGCCGTCAATAATTGCCAGTGTGAGCGGCAGCCTCATCCGGAGCGTTGTACCTCGTCCGGGCTCACTAAGAATATCGATTGACCCGAGTAGCGCCTCAATGTCGCGCTTGACACTGTCCATTCCAACGCCACGGCCTGAAATATCAGTGACTTCATCTGTGGTGGTAAAACCGGGCCGAAAAACCAGCTGAAGGAGCTGTTGATCAGACAGCTCATCGCTTTCGTCGATTAACCCCCGGTCCAAACCCTTTTGACGGATTCTCTGCACGTCCATGCCCTTACCGTCATCTTGGACTTCAACCATCACATGGCCACCCCGATGGAATGCCCGCAGCCAGATGGTCCCCACAGTATCCTTTGCTGCCTGACGCCGGTCTTCACTGCTTTCGATACCATGATCCATCGCATTTCGAATCAGATGAAGCAGCGGGCCGTGCAACTGATCGGTTACTGTTTTGTCCAGTTCAGTCTCTCCGCCTTCAATTCGCAAGCGAATTTCTTTGTTTGATTCAACTGAATAGTCTCTGACAACCCGGCGCAAGCGGGAAAATAGCGTTTCCACCTGAACCATCCTGACCGCTTGAATCTCGTCTTGCAAATCACGGACTGAACGACTGTTTTCCTCCAGAAATTCATTTAATGCACCAGCAAATGTCGGATCCAAGCGTTCGGCTTCTTCACACAGTTGAATTAGGCGAGATTGGTTGATAACAGTCTCGCCAATCAGATTCTGTAATCGTTCGAGTCGGTCAATACTGACCCGAATTGATTTTCCCGCAGTTCCATCAGCACGCCCACTGCCGCTCGCAATGTTGGCAGGTTCGGTCGTCTTGAAGCCAGTCACTGGCCCGGTAACCGAAGCTGTGAGCTCTGATATTCCCACGGGGGTCGATTGCACGTCGTCCTCTGCCCCTGCCACTGCTTGGGCAATTTGAGCCTTGTGTGCCTGCTCAACCGTGTCAGTTTCCTCCGGCGTAGCATCAAAAGGCACGACACTGAGTTCATTACCTTCCTTAAAAAACAGTAGTGTCTGCTCAATTTCTGATCGAGAGAGCGAAGTTGTCAATTTAATACTCCACCACAGATAAAGACGGGTCGCATCGAACTCTTCGATATTGGGTAAGTTGCCCGGATGAGCGACTATTACGCAGTCACCAAGCTCAGCCAGTTCTTTAAGCAGCAAAAGCGGATCACCACCCTGCTCCGGCATCTGCGGATGGAACTTCAGTGTGACCAGATATGCCTGCGAGTTGTTGGAATCTATGGACATCAGCTCAGAAGGTGCTGCTGCTCCAGTCTCTTGAACCTCATGAGCCAGTTGATTGGCCGAACCAACCAAAGCGCTTACATTCTGGACGCTGGTATCAACACGAGCTTGATCAACGGGCAACCCGGTTTGAATACCGGTTACAAACAGGCCTACACAGTCGATGGCTTCAAGCAAGGTGGAAATCACGATCTTGTCGGCGCTCACATGGCCGCCGCGAACCTGATCCAGCAAATGCTCGAGTCGGTGTGCATAATCAGCGAGATCTGGCCGCTTCACCACCGCTGCACCACCCTTGATGGTATGCATACCCCGGAAAAGTTGATCGACCAGAGCACGATCCCCGGGCCGGGCATCGAGTTCCAGTGCAGCTTCTTCCATCTGTTGCAGAAGCTCGACTGACTCCTCGACAAACTCCGCGACGGGAATATTATCTGTTGTCATAGAGTTGTCTGAATTCGATCGGGATGAATACCACTTAAATACAAGGCGCCAATACTCAGGAAAATTCCCGGACTATGGTTGCAAGCCACAATGAGGCACCCTGCTTATGACTTCATCAGGTTATAAGCCCGCTCGTTATGTGTCGCCATGTCGAGTCCGACCTTCTCCTCCTGTTCACTGACACGCAGACCAACCATGGCATCCACCAGTTCCAGAATAATGAAAGTTACTACACCTGCATAGCAAACGGTAACTCCCACACCAATCAACTGGACGACAACCTGTGCACCCAATGTGGAAATACCATTAGCAAATCCAACTCCACCCAGAATAGGTGAGGCAACGACGCCTGTGAGCAACGCACCCGCGATGCCGCTGACAGCATGGACGCCAAAAACATCGAGTGAATCATCATAACCCAAACGGTGCTTCAGCCAGGTTGCTGAGAAGAAACACACCAATCCCGATATCGCACCAAGCCCAAGCGCCCCCATCGGGCTGGCCACGCCTGCTGCCGGTGTAATGGCGACAAGGCCAGCGACGGCGCCGGATGCAATTCCCAGAATACTCGGCCGACGGTAAACAATCCACTCGGTAAACATCCAGCTAAGCGCAGCTGCAGCAGTAGAGATCTGAGTAACCGCCACAGCCATGCCTGCAGAACCATCAGCAGCCAGCGCACTGCCACCGTTGAATCCAAACCAGCCGACCCACAGGATGCTTGCACCTAGAACGGTATAAACCAGATTGTTGGGCGGCATGGGTGCTATTGGGTAGCCTTTTCTTGGTCCAAGTACTAGCGCTGCCACGAGTCCAGCAACACCCGCGTTTATGTGCACCACTGTCCCGCCGGCAAAATCCAGCACACCCATTTCATGAAGCCAACCCCCATCTACCCAGACCCAATGCGCTACCGGTACGTATACAACTGTCAACCAGATGCCCGTAAACCAGAGCAAGGCTGAAAATTTCATACGTTCTGCAAATGCGCCGACGATGATCGCCGGTGTAATGATGGCAAACGCCATCTGATAGACGATGAAGACTACTTCAGGGACCGTTCCGGTAACTGAGTCGCGCGTAACACCACTCAAAAACAGCTTATCCAGACCACCCCAAAATGCACCACTGCCACCAAATGCAAATGAGTATCCATACAGTACCCATAAAACAGATACGAGACCCGCGATAGCAAAACACTGCATCATTACCGACAGGGTGTTCTTGGCTCGAACCATACCCGCGTAAAACAAGGCCAACCCAGGTATGGTCATAAACAGCACCAGAGCTGTTGACGTCATCAGCCACGCGGTATCGCCGGACCGAATTGCTGCATCATCGGCCAGAACTGCACTCGAAAATGCTGCAACCAGTAGCATCGTGACTGTACTTAAGGAGAACCGGGTCTTGTTCATTGCCACCTGACTCCCAACATTTTAACCAATGTGAAGCAAATCCTAGATTGGTTTACGTTCTTTGAACTACGTCATCAGACGTATCGCAGACTCGTAGTGACACAATGCTGAATTATAGGAGAAATACCCCTTACAAATAAGAGGTTGACCAGCAGGACACCAATATTGCTTCCGAGGATAGATTCAGTTTCAACATACCGGTCAGATAGCAACCAGCTCAACGCCACCGTTTTGGCCATTGCTTAATCTACAGCGGAGTACCAGTTAACGCCGTCACGGTCCGTTTCGACCTGCAGGCAGCCTTGTGTCAGGAGATAGTTGAGATGAGCTATTGACTCACCAGTCGCCATAATCAGGTTGGTTTTATTGATCTCGCTTTTAAACAGTACTGAGAAAACGTCTATAGCACGCTTTGGTTCCCGGCACAGGTCTTGAAGTTTGTCGAGACCTTCGTTGTGTTCAGCAATCATGGCATCGAGTCGTTCATGTGCCCCACGAAACGGGCGGCCATGTGCCGGCAGCACCAACACATCAGTCGGAATAGATGCCTTAAGCCGCTGTAAGGATGTCAACCAGTCGCCCAGCGGATCAGCACCGGGTTCAGTT
>Ga0207988_1001403_pt1 | contig 12180 bp, 10 predicted proteins | sample ETNtaG_11_FD_185773 | JGI IMG/M metagenome (GOLD analysis project Ga0207988, IMG submission 185773) | Marine microbial and viral communities from oxygen minimum zone, Eastern Pacific Ocean - ETNP201310SV74 (SPAdes) (version 2) | ecosystem: Environmental > Aquatic > Marine > Oceanic ...
AAACTACCCTATAATTTTCTGTACATTGGCTTTATTGCCAAGGCTTTCCCTGATGCCAGAATCATTTGCCTGCGGAGAAATCCAATGGATACCTGTTTCTCGATGTACAAGCAGGCATTCACATGGGCCTACAAGTTCTCCTACTCGCTTTCAGATTTGGGGACTTACTACATTGCCTATTCTCGATTGTTTGACCACTGGAAAGCCATGCTTGGTGAGCGCCTTATTGAAATCAACTACGAATCTCTGGTAACAGACCAGGAACAGCAGACTCGAGGCCTGCTGAATAAGGTGGGTCTGGACTTCGAAGAAGCTTGTATCAATTTTGATGAGAATACAGCTGCCAGCATGACAGCGAGTTCGGTTCAGGTGAGAGAAAAAGTTCACAGTCGCTCAGTGGAACGTTGGCGGGAGTTTGAAACTCAGCTGGCTCCCTTGCGAACCCAGCTGGACGCTGCCGGGATCCGGGTGGATTGATTAGCCAGCCAGACGATGTTACCCATGGTACGAATTATTCAATTTCGGTTTCCATGGCCATTAGCCAGGCTACCAGGTTGGTTTCGGCTGATAGCTGGCTTATCAAGATGTGCAAACAGTCCTCCTAATATTTGTATGTTTCAGGCTTAAAAGGGCCCTCTTCAGTAACGTTGATATAGTTGGCCTGCTGAGTTGTCAGCCTGGTCATTACCCCGCCAAAACCTTCTACCATATAGCTCGCTACTTCTTCATCGAGGGCTTTGGGTAACACTTCAACCGTGATTGGTTGCCTCTGGCTCGGATCATGGTCTGCCCACTTGCGTTCGAACAGATACATTTGTGCCAGAACCTGGTTCGCGAAAGATCCATCCATAATCCGGGACGGATGACCAGTGGCATTTCCCAGGTTAACCAGCCGCCCTTCAGAGAGCAGGATGATGTAATCCTTTTTATCATCGCTTCGATAGATCTTGTGTACCTGCGGCTTTACTTCTTCCCAGGCCCAGTTGTCGCGCATGAATTGGGTATCAATCTCGGTGTCAAAGTGGCCGATGTTACAAACCACGGCGTTTCTGCTGACAGTTCGAAGCAGATTTTCGTCGCAGACTTTAACGTTACCTGTACATGTGCAAATGAGATCAATATTGCTCATAAGGCGCGTGTCGATGTCTTTAAGTTTGCCTGTGTTCAGACCGCCGTTGTATGGCGAAACGACCTCATAGCCATCCATGCAAGCCTGCATGGCACAGATGGGATCGATTTCGACTATTCGTACGATCATGCCTTCCTGTCTCAGGCTGGCAGCAGAACCTTTACCCACATCACCATAGCCGATGACCAGTGCTTTTTTACCTGCCATCAGCATATCTGTGCCGCGTTTGATGGCGTCGTTTAGACTGTGGCGGCAGCCGTATTTGTTATCGTTCTTCGATTTGGTAACGGAATCGTTAACGTTAATCGCTGGCACTTTAAGTTCGTCATCCTTCAACATTTCATACAGTCGATGCACACCGGTCGTCGTTTCTTCTGTAATACCGTGAATGTTATTGAGCATATCGGGGTATTTGTTGTGAATCATTTCCGTAAGGTCACCGCCGTCATCCAGAATCATATTGGCATCCCATGGCTCTCCGTCTGACAGAATTGTCTGTTCGATACACCAGAAAAACTCTTCCTCGGTTTCACCTTTCCAGGCGAAGGTTGGTATTCCTCTGTCAGCCATTGCAGCGGCAGCATGATCCTGGGTTGAAAAAATATTGCAGGAAGACCAGCGTATTTCAGCACCAAGATCAAGAAGTGTTTCCATAAGAACAGCCGTCTGGATGGTCATATGGATACAGCCGATTATTCTGGCATCTGCCAGAGGCTGTTCTTCTCTGTACTTCTTTCGAAGAGCCATCAGGGCTGGCATTTCAGCCTCGGCCAGCTGAATTTCTGTTCTACCAAATTTTGCCAGACTGATGTCTGCGACTTTATAATCCTGGGTACTCATGATTCCTCACTACTTAGTTATGTTGTTAGATTGTGTATATAGTCTGATCTGGATCTGAAATCCGTTCTTTAGCCCCAGATATGCACTCTGACTTTTTGTGAATCCGGATTCTGTTGCCCAGTTGTCCAGATCTGACGGATCAAAACCGAGCCAGAGGTCACCGCATATCTCTCTTGCCCAATCCTGATTGTGGCTACAGAGATCTACCAGCAGTAACATTCCGCTTTGATTAATGTGCTGGGAAACGGTCTTGTAGAACTGGCGAGGAGATGCGAGATGATGTAATACCATGTTGAGAACAACCAGGTCAGCTTTTACTCCTGATTCAAACGCAGAAGCGATGTCCCCTAGAAAGAAACGCACCTTGTCCCTGTGTTTCACTATGAGGGTATTTCGAGATTTTGTCAGCATCTCCTCAGTGTTGTCGATTGCGCAGATCTGATCGAATCGTTCGGCCAGAAGATTAATCAGATCGGACTCGCCGGGTCCGACTTCAATAACAGAATTTGCCCGAGCCAGGTCCTGATTGGCTAAAAGGTCTTTTACACATCCCGCGTACTGACTGAACTCAGCGATCAGATTTTGGTTCTGCTGGAATCGGGAAGCATTTTTCTCAAAGAACTGTTTTGAACTAAGCGCTCTTTGTTGATGGATATCTTCAATTCGCTGTTTTACCGCGGGCTGCAGCTGGATTCTATCAACTGACTGAAACAAGGCAGCAGTCAGCTCTTCAAGGGCGTAGTGGTTTGATATCAGCGCGCGCCGGTAAAAGATCGAATTACCTTCTCGCCTGGCTGAAAGTAACTGTGCCGTTGCCAGAATTTTAAGGTGATGACTCATACCAGGTTGTGGCATGTCAAAAATGTGGCAGAGTTCAAGCACGCCGAACGATTCCATGCTGAGAACGCGGAGTATGTCGAGGCGAAGAGCATCGGCTGTCGCCTTGCAAAATGAAAGGAGATGCTCTGAATCAGGCTGAAATAGGGGACTTACGGTACTCACGGTCATTTCTGTATCAAATATTATTGATATTGTAGATGGCAGTGCCCGGAACATCAATGCTATATCAAATATTATTGATATAGCAGCTGGCGGGTATTTAGTATACTCACAGGATTCAGATTGGATGAAACATGAGATGAGTTCTGCCATCAATCAAATGCAAATGCTCTATAACCCGGAAGAAGATCGGATTCTGTTTAGAGTAAACACGACTGATAACAAAGAGTTCAGGTTCTGGGTAACCAGGCGGTATACGTTTTTGCTGATGAAGGTTTTGAAAGAACATCTGGAGGCGGATCCGGATGTGTCAATGCAGGGGAGCCCGGATGCCAAACAGGCTGTAAAGAATTTCAAGCAGGAGAAAGCGATTCAGGAATCGAACTTTGGCCAAAAGTTTAAAGACGATCCCAACGAGTTGCCAATGGGAGATGACATTCCCCTCGCGTTTAAGCTGACATACAACATGCGAGAGGACAAATTGCATCTGGGAATTCAGCCCAGAACAGGGCAAGGCATCAACCTGGTTATTGATCGACAGATAAATACTTCAATGGTGCAACTTATCATAAGTGCGACACAAAAAGCAGACTGGACGATGGGCGACCTGACTGGGGTTGCGATACCGGTGCAAGACGACAGAGTAGTCAACTAATTCTCGATCTGAGAGGTCAGTAACGACCGGTTTTGGGACAGATAACGCCAGTAAATGTAAGCTGTCAGAAGCACTTCCATATTGCTTCCATAGTCTTTCCATAATCAATGGCTACACTCATTCGCGCGAACATAAATATGTTAGCTCCAAGTTAAGCTGGTACTTATTAAGTCCTAACTCAATCCCCTCCCCCAAGGTGTTAGGACTTTTTTTTGTCTGCGAAAAACCCGAATTAGCTCGCTGCGAATGCCTGATTTGGAATGGTAAGGAATCTTGGTAATGTCACTTTGATGGTCACACCTGTGTCATCTATCAGATTTGTTGCTGTTACACTTCCACCATGGTGTTCTGCGATTACTCTTACCACATACAGTCCCATGCCAAAATGTAATCGGTTATCTGGATTTGTCGCTCGAACAGACACCATTGAATCGAAGATGTTGTCGACCATGTCTCCCGGAATAGTCGGCCCCTGATTGGCGACGAACAAGTTCAATCTGGTCTCCTCGAATGTAAGTCCCACGGTTATCGTGCTATCGGGGTACGAGAAGTCGATGGCGTTGTCGATCAGTTTATCCAGCAATTGTTCTATTCTGTAGTCTGAAACCTTGCTCTGTACTTCCTGTTCGGTTCCCTGATATTCAAATTGTCGGTCTGGATGGGTTGTGCGGCAATTGACCAGATAGTTTTGAACCAGTTTCTGTAAGTTGATGACCTCAAACTCTTCTGCCTCAAGCGCATCTTCAAGATTTGCGGCATCAGCCAGATTCTGCACGATCATACCTATGCGGGTGACCCCCCTTTTTGCGCTCTCAAGATACTTTATTTTCGCGGTTTCGGAGCTTTCATTTTCGAGATTCTGGAGCGAGGTGCTTAATGCGTTAAGGGGATTATTTATTTCATGTCTCAAAGTGCGCGGCATATTTTCAAGGAACTGGTTGTGCTGATGTAATTTTGAGAGCATGCCCGACACGCTGCGAGCCAGGTCGCCGATTTCATCACCTGAACCAATCTCACTCTTCAACTGGTTTGTCTGCAGTCTGCCGTATCTGTCTATCGCATTCGTGGCTTCCGCACCAAGTTTTCGGATTCGTCGGGCAAGACTGATTGAGAAGCCCAATATCAGTACGGCAAAGATGATCAGTGACAGGACAGAAAAAGTGATGATTCGCTGCAGCGCATCTCTGCGTAATTGCAGAATACGATCGGTACTTTGAGTGAGAACAATGGTGCCGATAATCTCATCCTGGGCAATTATCGGATGTGCCGCGATGATGACTTCTCCCTCGGCAGGCGTATAACGTCGTTGATAATTCGGTCTTCCCGAAAGGCTCTCTTCGATGACCTGACCTTCAGGTACAGGGTTCGTCGTACGCAGGTAGGAATCTATTGTTTCATAGATCGAGTCCATCTCAAGATTGATCAGGGCAAACCAGGTATCGACCAGGCTGAGATCTTCTTCATCAGTCTGGGGCTGGATTTGTGATGCCCGATAACTGCCGACTTCGGCTCGCACTCTTCTTTGTGCATCGATAACCTGAATATTTGATCCGGAGTAACCGAGACCCTCGATGATTCTAAGTACTTCGGGAGATTTCAGAAGTACCAGTCCAAATGCTTCGAATTCTTCAGATCCGGCTGATGGCAGAGTACTGGTGATGGATTCTACGGCTCGGGTTTCCGGATTATCGACATCCACCACGGCAAGGCCGAAATTCCGGGTTGGGCCTAACATTTCCAGTGGAATTCTGAATTCAATCGAATACCCATTGTCGTTCGTTGTTGTAAATCCCTGAACTCTGTTCTCGGCATCGCCCTCTGCATATCGAAATTTGTCGTCAACCAAGTAGGCCGTCGTGACGCCTGGTTCGGTCATTGTTACGACCAGGTTTTTGACTGTGCCGTCTTCTCCCGAGAAAGTAATCCGAAGATGATCCGACAGGTCCAATCGCAATATATCTCGATCGCGAAATATCAGTCTGTCATCGTTTACCTGAACCAGTGCATAGACCTGATCATTGTGTTTGCCCAAAACCAGATAGAATTGATTGGGTACATCTATTTGATCAGATACATCATCTTCACTTGTGCCATAGCTGACACGGAAATTCAGAACATCCTCCCAGTCGTTACTTTTGCCATCAATCTGAATCGGTTTCTCTAATGGCTGGGCATAGAGCTGTTCGTAACCTTCTGGTGTCAGGGGTAGATCGTAGAAGAGATCCTGTCGACCGTTAAATAAGGTGGAAACGCCCTCTGCGGTCAATAACTGTGCGTTGGCCTGGATATCAACGGAGAGCTCTTCCATCTCGCTGAGGTACAAATAGCTGAACCAGGGTATGACGACCAACGCAAGGCTCATCAAGATGAATAGCTTGGTAGCTAGTCGTGGACCTCGGAATCCTGATTTCATGTTAATTTTCCAGTGACCCGCATGTTCTGTTCCACTGGTTGATATGCGCTATTTAGCCGACCATCGATAGCCGAAACCATACTCACTCTTGATACAATCGAACTCTTGATCGATAGATTCGAATTTCTTACGAATATTTCTCATGTGAGTATTGATCGTGTTGTTAGTTACAAGACTTTGCATGGTTGCATTCATCAATGTGTCATATGACACGGCATGACCGGGCACCCTGACCAGCTTTGCCAACATTCGAAATTCTGTTCCTGAAAGGTTGATTGTCTGGCCTTGCCAGGAAACGAGCAGAGCTTCCTGATTTATTGTCAGATCACCAACAGTTTTTGCAGTACTCAAACCACTGTTTATAGACTGACCTCTGGCCTCGTTAATTCTGAGAAGTGAACTGATGCGCTCGGCCAGGTAATCAAGCGAAATGGGTTTTGGAAGATAATCCCAGGCTCCCAATCTAAGGCCACTGATTTTGTCGATTTCTGTAATTCGTTCGGTCAGAAAAATGACCGGCAAGGAGGCCGAGCGGGAGAGCAGATCTCTACAAATTTCAAATCCTGCATCAACCTCATCACCCAGAATAATATCCAGGATAGCCAGGTCCGGCAGATCTCGCTCAAATCCTTCCAAAGCCTGGCGGCGGTTACTGTAGGCCGTCACGTCGTAGCCCTTCTTTGTAATCGCGTCAACATAATTACTGCGTTGATCCGGATCGTCTTCAACAATGGCGATGCGTTTAGCCATTTCGACTCCTTGGTAGTGTTGTGTCTAGTTTATGACAACATTCGATGGAAGTAATTTCAAACCTGCATCAAATGGGTGTAGTCGCATAAGAGCTTAAATATACCCGTAAACCACAGAATCTCATCATACTCTTTTCGATTCATCAGTTTTCCACGATTATTCAGTGATCTTTCATTATTCCTAGGGGCATGGTCGTGATTTTTAGCGTTTACTTAGCCGTAATGGCGATGGGTCTGGTGTATCACCATTCGGCTAACGATATGGCGAATGCTGGGCTCGATGTGAAGAGAGTATTTAATGAAAGTATTTGTTCCAATAAGTGATGACTTACTGAGTGACCAGGCTGAATTATCTGGAAAACTGGTGCCGTTTAGCCCTGAATATTTAGTGGTAGATGTGGAAAGTGAAAGTTGCACGAAACCAGCGAACTGGATTTCCGACACCAACTATAAGACAAGACCGCTTGCCAGCGAGGAACTAATCCGGCTGAAGCAAGTTGGCTAGAAATCTGTCAATCTAGGAATTGATGAGGCTGCACCTTGCCTTGTGACGCAGATACTTGCTGCCTTACAGGCAATATCCAAACATTGCTGGATATCCACATTGTTTACGTAATTCGCAAGAAAATATCCTGTGAAAGTATCTCCGGCACCTGTTGAATCCAGGGCATTTACTGTATAGGCGGGCTGCACTACTCGTTGTTCCTTGAACGCATATCTTGCGCCAAGTTCTCCGAGCGTCAGTATTGTCCGGGCATTCGGAAATTGACTCACCATTGCGTCCAGAATTTTATCTGGATCACTCTCACCAGCAAGAGCTTCAGCTTCGACCTCGTTAACCACGAAAATCTCCACCAAATCTAACGGATAGTCGTTCACCTCTGCAGTAATCGGTGCCGCATTGAAGATGATGCATTGTTCTTTACTGGCGGCCATCTCAATCAACTCAGGTAGGCAACTGATTTCATTCTGAATCAGCAGGTGGTCTCCACTCGAAACATCGTAGAGAACGGCTTCAATATCAGATTCGCTGATTTCCTTATTTGCGCCCCCATAGATGACGATCGCGTTTTCTCCTTTTGGGGTTACCTGTATGTTCGCGTGACCGGTTGGTATATCGATAATCGATGTCATTGAAGTGTCTACGCCAGCATCATCGAGGAGGGTTTTCATCCATGTGCCGTCTTCGCCGATTTTCCCGGCATGCCTTACGGTTGCGCCAGCGTAGGCGAGAGCAAGCGATTGGTTCAGGCCCTTGCCGCCCGGATGTATTTCGTAGTTTAAGCTGGGCAGCGTCTCACCAGGTCTAACAAAGTAAGGAACCGAATAGACATGGTCGATACAATAGGAACCGAAGTTGGTAATGAACATATTGATGCGTTCTTAACAAATGACAGGTGGGGTTATAACATTCAAATCCGCTGCGGGTAATGACGAATGTGGTTTACTTCATAAAATCTCCATTTAGAAAATCTTGACGTAATATGTCAAAAGAGGCTCAATCCTCATCCATGGACTTTCTCATCAATTCAAGCTATTGGCTTATCGCCGCGATCGTACTCATCATCGCTGAAATTTTCCTGCCCGGTGGCATCGTAATCTTTCTTGGTTGTGGATGTCTGGTCGTCGCAACCGCTATCTGGTTTGGGCTGGTTTCAAGCTGGGTTGGAGCTTTGACACTGTTCTTCATTTCCTCCATGTTGTTTATTGTGGTTTTGCGTGAATTTGCGATGCGATACTTCGGCGGTGATTTCAGCAAGGACAATACGATTGAGATCCTTGATGAGGTTGGAGAGGAAGTGAAGGTTGTTGAAACCATAGGACCCGGTAATGCCGTCGGTCGAATCGACCTTCGCGGCACGCAATGGCCAGCAGTGGGAGACGGTGGTGAGATAGCAACCGGTGAAATTGCCAGAATAGTCAGCCGAGAAAACGTTCAGTACATCGTAGAAGGAGTACCCGGAAATACTGCTGATAGCAGTACCAACAACGAACAAGGAGCATAAGTTGTGTTCTATTTTACCATTGCATTCATTATAGGGTTATTCGTTCTGTATAACTTGATATTAATAGTCCCCATGCGAGAACGATGTGTCATTGAACGACTGGGGAAATTTCGGGCGGGTCTTGAACCTGGATTCCACTTTTTGATTCCCTTCTTTGATCGCGTAGCTTATCGGCAGGAAACACGAGAGCAGTGTATAAACGTCCCTCATCAGAGCTGTATTTCGCGAGACAATATTCAAGTTGACGTGGATGGATTGTTGTACATCAAAGTCATGGATGCCTACAAAGCAAGTTACGGGATAGAGAATTACTTGATCGCGGCGATCAATCTGGCACAGACAACGGTTCGATCTGAGGTTGGCAAGCTAACTCTTGGTGAAACCTTCTCCGAGCGAGATGCTCTCAACGAAACCATCGTGCGTGAAATCGACGATGCTTCAGAGCCCTGGGGTATAAAAGTCCTGCGATATGAAGTCATGAACATTACCCCGTCGACGAATGTGATCGATACACTCGAAAAACAGATGGAGGCAGAGAGGCAGAAACGTGCTGAAATAACCCTAGCCAATGCCGAACGTGACTCGACTATTGCACTCTCTGAGGGTGAAAGGCAGGAAGCCATCAACTTATCTGAGGGCGAACGTCAACGGAGAATCAATGAAGCCAAAGGCAGGGCAGAAGAAATATCCATTCTTGCAGCTGCAACCGCAGAGGGAACCAGATTGATTGCCAGTGCAATTAACAATCCGAGTGGTCACGAGGCAATGAATATGCAACTTGTAGAAACCTATATCGATAGGGTGTCAGCGTTGCTGAAAGAAGCCGATGTCAGCGTCGTACCTGGAGAACTGGCAAAAATGGAAGGCTACTTTGCTGGCATTGATCAGGTATCTCATACGATGAAAGATGGAGGTCACTAAAATGACAGACATATTCGTTTTAGCCGTCTGGGGAATAATATTCCTGATTCTGATCGTTAAGTTCTTCCAGTCTATTCGACTGGTATCAACGAAAACTTCGCACATAGTCGAGAGGTTAGGGCGATACCATAAAACGCTCGAGGCTGGTTTTCACACACTTATCCCATTTGTCGACAAGGTGACTTTCGTGCAGGATCTGAGGGAAGAGGCAATTGATGTTCCTCCTCAGGATTGTTTCACAGGAGATGAAGTCAAAGTCTCGGTTGATGGCGTTATCTACATCTCGGTCATGGATCCCGTGAAAGCTAGTTACGGCATTGTCAACTATCGGTATGCTGCGGTTCAGCTGGCCCAGACAACCACCCGATCGGTAATCGGTACCCTTGATTTGGATAGAACCTTCGAAGAACGTGATGTCATCAGTGCAAAGGTCGTTGAAGTTCTCGATCTCGCAGGTGCGATATGGGGCATCAGAGTTCATCGATATGAGATCAAAAACATTACACCACCTCACACTGTCAGAAATGCAATGGAGAAACAGGTAAATGCAGAACGAGAACGAAGGGCGATTCTCGCATCGAGTGAGGGAGATAAGCAGAGCAGAATCAATCGTTCTGAGGGACTAAAAGCTGAACTTATCAATCGATCAGAAGGCGAGATGCAAAGGCGCATCAATGAGGCTGAAGGGCATGGAGAAGAGATCAGAGCGATTGCCGAAGCCACAGCTGGATCAATCGAAAAGATAGCAGCTGTGATCAGCCAGACAGGCGGTTTGGAAGCCTTGAAACTGCAGTTGAACGAAAGATATATCGACGCGATTCGTGGCCTTGAACATAGCAAGATTATCTTGCCTGCAAATATCGTGGACTACCGAGCCTGGCTTGATAATTTATCCCTGGATCATCTGAAGGGTTCTGAACCCTAAGCAGCGACTCAGTGAACGCCATGCATTCGTTTATGTAGTATGGGCGAGAGCAGCAGAATAACAACGCCCAGAATGACCGCAACTAGTGCGAGTTTTTCAAAAACACCGACATAGATAGCCAGCGACGTAACCGCATCAGCGGACCCACCAGATGTTTCATCGATCGCCATTGCACCTGCAATAAATCCAGCCGCATAGGTAGCGAATGCACTGGACAAAAACCAGACACCCATCATCATCGCAGCGACTCGTTGAACACTCAGTTTGGTTACCATCGAAAGGCCAACCGGTGAAAGACAAAGCTCACCTGTTGTATGAAGCAGATACATGAGCGCCAGCCAGATAATCTCGACCTTACCGTCTGGTCCTGCCTGAGACGCGCCATACACCAAAACTCCAAAGCCTAAACCCACCTGTAGAGTTCCAAGACCAAACTTTGCCGGTGTTGTCGGTTCAAAGCCGCTTGCTGATAATCTAACCCAAATCCAGGCGAATAATGGCGCAAGCACAATGATGAAGAACGGATTTAGCGATTGGAACATTCCTGCGGTAAATGCCGTCCCCATGTCGACATTACGGTCTGTGAACAAGGTCAGTGATGATCCAGCCTGCTCAAACAGCGCCCAGAATAGTACGGATATTGCGATGAGAATTAACATCACAATCATGCGGTCTCGATCTCTTGGTTCGCAGTTAAAAAGAGAGAACCACAGTATTCCGATTATGACTACTGCACCAACTATTGTCAGCATAACGCCAACCTCTGAGGTTCGTTGTACCAGTTGCCAAACGCCAAATACGCCAATGATGCCAATGACGTAGATCAGGCGTTCCTGATCGAGGCCAGGAAAAACTGACTTGTTGAGATCCGCAGGGTCAGGTGGTTCACCGTAACCCGATAGATGATGCCGAAACATCTGAAATACCAGAAGGCCGGTTAACATACCAACTCCTGCGAGACCGAATCCATATCTCCAACCGTAGGTCTCACCCAGGTAAGCACAGGCGAGAGTCGCGGTGAATGCACCGATATTGATTCCCATATAGAAAATGGTGAAACCACCATCTCGTCGAGGATCATTTTCGCCATACAGTTGCCCGACGATAGTTGAGATGTTGGCCTTAAGAAACCCGACACCGACGATAATAAATGCAAGCGAAAGATAAAAAGTCTGAGCGTAAAAGCCATCTCGGACCACACCATGTTCAGTGACGACTGCTGGCGGTCCCTCAAAGGCCATGCCGAAGTGACCGCAAACCAACAGAACTGCACCAAACATCACTGCTTTTCGATATCCCAGATATCTGTCTGCTATCAAGCCGCCCAGCACAGGCATCGCGTAGACAAGTGAGCCGTAGGTTCCATAAATCAAGCCAGCTTCCCTGTCTCCGAACATGAAATGTTTAGTCAGGTAGAGGATGAGCAGGGCTTTCATCCCATAGTAGCTAAATCTCTCCCACATCTCTGTGAAGAAAAGAACATATAATCCACGTGGATGACCGAGAAAATCATCGCTCGTCTGTGCAGTTAGGGATGAGGTCA
>Ga0207988_1001405_pt1 | contig 12165 bp, 14 predicted proteins | sample ETNtaG_11_FD_185773 | JGI IMG/M metagenome (GOLD analysis project Ga0207988, IMG submission 185773) | Marine microbial and viral communities from oxygen minimum zone, Eastern Pacific Ocean - ETNP201310SV74 (SPAdes) (version 2) | ecosystem: Environmental > Aquatic > Marine > Oceanic ...
TTTTCGTTAAAAAGCTTTGTTTTACTTGTTTAATTGATAATTAAAATTTTTTGTTTAATTTATTTAAGAATAAAGATTTTCTAATTCTTTTTTATATTTTTCTGTTACTTTTTTTCTTTTTACTTTCAGTGTTGGTGTTAACAATCCATTTTCAATTGAAAAATTTTCATCTATTAATTGAATTTTTTTGATTTTTTCTACTAATGTTAGTTTATTATTTATATTATTAATTATCATATCTATTTTTTCTTTTAAAAATTCTTTATTTGGAACAATTAAAGCAACTAGATAACTTTTTTTATCTCCATAAACTATACATTGTTCAATTTCCGGTTCATTTGTAATCATATTTTCAATTTTTGCTGGGGAAATATTATCTCCTCCTGTACTAACAATAATATCTTTTTTTCTATCAGTTATTTTTAAATAACCATCCTCAGGATCTATTTCACCAATATCACCTGTGTGTAGCCATCCATCTTTAATGACATTTGCTGTTTCTTCTTTTTTATTCCAATATCCTAGCATTACATTTTCGCCTTTTACTAAAATTTCACCATCTTCAGCAATTTTTACTTTATTACCTCTAAAAGGAGGGCCTACCGTTTCAACTTTTATCTTATGAATTGGATTACAACTAACTACGGGAGAAGTTTCGGTTAACCCATAGCCTTGAAGGGTAGGTAGTCCAATCGCATTTAAAAATTCTCCTATTTCCTTATCAAGAGCTCCCCCTCCAGATATAAAAGCTCTTAAATTTCCACCAAACTGTTTTTTTATTTTTTTTCTAACTAATAAATTCACTAATGAATTTAGTAATTTTTCAAAAATATTCATTTTTTGCTTTAATAATTCTTTCTTACCTAATCGAATAGTTTCACTAATTAATTTAGCTTTAAGACCAGTTTGTTTTTTCATATTAATACTAATTTTGTTGTAAAGATTTTGATAAAATCTTGGAACAGCTGTCATAATTGTTGGTTTTGCTTCAGATATATTATCTAATAGTTTTTCAATTTTTTCTGCATAAAAAACTTTAGCTCCTACTGCTATCTGTGCAAATTGCACGCAGTGTTCATATGAGTGAGAAAGAGGAAGCCAAGTTAAAAAAACTGGTCTTGAATCAATTAACGGTTTCATAATTTCACATGCTCCCTCGAGATTGTTTAAAATACCACCATGGCTTAAAATTACTCCTTTTGGATTTCCACCAGTTCCTGAAGTATAAATTATGCAAGCTGCAGATGATCTTTTTAAATTTATATTATGTATTTTATCTTTTTCTGATAAATCGTTTTTTATTATAAAGTTAAAATCTAAATATTTATCTTTATTATTTATATTTAAATTATGATGTGCTTTTTCTATCTCATCAAAAGTAATTACTTTTTTTATAAAATTTTTTTGGTTAATGGTTGCATTTAATTTTTTAAGCATTTCATTATTAGAAACAATAATGATAGTTGGCTCACAATCATCAATTAAATATTTATAGTCATCTTCTGTATATGTTGTATATGCAGGCACTGTAATACCTCCAGATAACATTATAGCTAAATCAGAAACAAACCATTCTGGTCTATTTTCTGATACTAAAAGGCATCTATCACCTTCTTTAATGTTTTCTTTTATTATTTTTGAAATCTTAAATATATTTAGTTTTGTTTCTTCCCATGTAAAAGTTTTATTATTGTTTGGATTCAACCATTGTAAAAAAATACTTTTGGAATCTTGTTTTTCTGCCTGATAAAAAAATAACTCAATTAAACTATTAAATTTTTCTAAATTCATAACAATTTTGGTGGGCAAAGAGAGACTCGAACTCTCACAGTATTGCTACCATTGGATTTTGAGTCCAACGCGTCTACCGGTTCCGCCATTCGCCCTATTCTCATTAAATTAATTTAGTTTATAAAATAATAGTATAAGAAGAATTATTGTATTAAAAGAAAATATGTTTAAAACACTTTATTTAAAATCTATTAATTTAGCAGGTCATAAAAATTCAAAATTTTTTTTAGGCTTTATTTCATTTATAGAAAGTTTTATTTTTCCAATACCCCCTGATGTAATAATAATTCCTATGACGATAGCAAAAAAACAGCAATGGATTAAAATTGCTTTAATTGCTACAGTTGGTTCTGTTCTTGGAGCTTGTTTGGGATATTTTATCGGTTATGTTTTTTTCAATGAAGTAGGTATAAAGATTTTTGAATTTTATAGTGTTGATCCATCTTTTTGGAAAAATAAAATTTCATCAGAAGGAGGAGTGTTTGCGTGGATAACTTTGCTAGCAATAGCTGGGTTTTCTCCTGTGCCTTTTAAGCTCTTAACTATTTCTAGCGGATTTGTGCATTTTAATTTAGCATATTTTATTATTGTTTCTTTGTTAACTAGAGGTTCAAGGTTTTTTTTAATTGCTTTTTTAATTGGAAATTTTGGTCCAACAATGAAATTAATGATTGAAAAAAAACTATTAAAAATATCTATAATTGCCTCAATAGTTATAATAATTATTGCTTTCTTGGTATATAAATTTTTAAATAATTTTTTGACATAAATTAATGAACAAAATTTTTGAAATAAAAAATTTTTATATAATTATTTTCATTATTTCTTTGCTCTCATTGTTGATAGCTTTATACATTGAATTTTTTTTATACTATCAACCCTGCAAATTATGCGTATATCAAAGAATACCATATTTAATTGCAATTTTTATTACTTTCTTAGGAATAAATTACTCAAAAAATTTAATTTGGCTATATGCATTATTAATAATTTTTTTTTCAAGTTTATTACTTTCGGGATATCATTTAGGAATAGAGCAAGAAATTTTTAAAGAATTTTCTGGATGTACCGTAAACTCAATAAATATTACAGATAAAAATGAGTTGCTAAAATTACTAAATTCGGATGTAAAAAGTTGTAAAAATATTGATTTTACAATTTTTGGACTTTCTCTTGCGGCAATAAACTTTTTGTTATCATTCTTTATTTTCCTATTAATCTTAAAAGTTATAAAAAATGAAAGAAACAAATAAAGATAAACTAGAACAGTTCATAAGAGTTGATCATGCGGGTGAAAGAGGAGCAACCAAAATATATTAAGGTCAGTTATTGGCTTTAAATACCATCATAAAGGATAAAAATCTTAAAAAAAAAATTGAAGAGATGAAAATTCATGAGAAAGAACACTGTGTTTTTTTTGAAAATGAAATAAAAAAAAGAAACATAAAAACTACAAAATTTTTACCTATCTAGGGTTTACTTGGTGTTACTCTTGGATTTAGATCAACTCTATTAGGTAAAAAGACAGTTATGTTATGCACTACATCTGTAGAAAAAGTAATTGATGAACACTATCAATAACAGATCAATCAATTAATGCCAGATGAAAACATTCTTAAAGAGAAGATTAAAAAATTTAGAGAAGATGAGCTTCATCATAAAGATATCGCATATGAAAATAGAGCTACAAAAAAAGGTGTTTATTTTTTATTAGACAAAATAATTAAACTTGCCTCAAAAATTGCAATTAATATATCTGAAAAAATTTAGCTAAGGTTCCAGCTCTACATCCCAATACAAATAATCCATCCAGCTTTTGTGAAGAAAGTTTGGTGGAAAATTTTTGCCATTTTTATGTAAGTCTTCTGTAGTGGGACAAAAAGGTTTTTGATGTAAAGTCATTCCAGAATTATAATAAAGTCGACCACCTTTTATAACATTGCAGTCTGAACAGGCGGTTACCACATTATTCCAATTTGTTTTTCCTCCTTTTGATCTGGGCAATAAATGATCAAAAGTTAATTCTTTATTGCTGCCACAGTATTGACAGGTAAATTTATCTCTCAAAAAAACATTAAACCTAGTAAAATTTGGATTTGACTGTGGCTTTACATAACTTTTCAAAGCTATTACGCTTGGAAGCTTCATGCTAAATGATGGACTTCTTATAACTCTGTCATAATGACTAACTATTGCGACTCTATCTAAATAAACTGACTTAATTGAATCTTGCCAACTCCATAAAGAAAGCGGATAATAACTCAAAGGTCTGTAATCAGCATTTAAAACTAATGCAGGGCATTTCTCTAAAGATATATTTTGATCAAAAAATTGCATAAAAAAAGTTTAGCTTAATTAAATTTATTTATCAATAATACAAAAAAATATTTAAGAATTATTAAATAATTAAGTTATTTTTAATATAGTTTAAAGCTAAACTTGAGGCTTCAATAGGAATATGATGATCACAATTTTTTATCATTTTTGTTTCAACATCAACTTTATGTCTCATTAAAAAATCTTTTGCCTCTAACAAATAATTTGAAGAAACTACCGCATCACTATCTCCATGAATTAAGAATGTTTTAGTTTTTGAATTTATTCTTTTTGATAAATTAATTTCATTAATAATTTTTCCAGAAAAGCCTACAATGCAATTAAATTTTTCATTTGAAGTTAATCCAATATTCAGACACATCATACAACCTTGACTAAAACCTGATAAACATATTTGTGAGTTAGTTAAATTATATTCTTTTTTTATTTCTTGTAGAAATAAATTCAATTTATTTTCAGCCTTAATTGATTCTTGCAATATATATTCGGGATCATTTTTTGTTAAATCAAACCATTGAAAACCATTGGGGTTAATTGGACAAGGTTCAAGTCCGTCAGGACATAAAAAAATTGAGTTAGGTAAAAATCTTTTCCAATTAATAGTTAAACAACTAATGTCGTTACCATCTCCGCCATATCCATGAAGTAAAATAATTGCATTTTTTATGTCTTTTTTTTCATCAGGGAAAATAATATTTGTGTTAAGTGAAAATTTCATAAATTTTTATTTATAATAATTTTTAATCATAATTTTTTAACCATTCGATAAATTTTTCATTATCAAAATCAATTGCACCAAAAATTCTAGCAAATTCTTCTCCTTTTTTATTTATTAGTATAGTGGTTGGTAAACCTCTTAACGAAAATTGATTAACTGTTTTAACAGTATCATCAATGTAAACTTCCAAATTATCAATCCTAAGTTGATCAAAAAATTCTTGTGACCTTAAAATAGATTCTCGACCCATATTTATTGGGAATATTTTTAAATTATAAAAACTTTTATTTGATTGTAATCGATTTAATGATGGCATTTCTTCTTTACATGGAGCACACCAAGTAGCCCAAAAATTTAAAATAACAATAAACTTTTTATAATCATTTAACGTAACAATATCTTTTGAAGAATTTTTAAAAGATATTTCTTCCAATTTTATTGGTTGTTTATGGATTATTAAATTATTAAAATTTGGTTCCTGTATTGCATAAGCTATACTTGATGATATTACATAGATAAAAATTACAATAAATTTAAATGTTAAAAATTTCATTCTAAAAATGTATATTTACATATCATGAGAAAAAATAAAAACAATCAAGCTATTTGGAATACAAGAATTAAAAAAAAAACTTCATCAATTTTTCAAAAAGTAGGTAGTTCACTTAATATAGATAAAAGACTATTTAAAGAAGATATAGCGGCTTCTATCGCGCATGTTGAAATGCTTTTTAAACAAAAAATAATTTCATTTAAAATAAAAAACAAAATTATTTGGGGTTTAAATAAAATACGAAATGAAATAATTAAAAAAAAATTTATTTTTAATCCAGAATATGAAGATATTCATATGAATATTGAAAAAAGATTATTTGAAATCATTGGGGAAGATGCGGGATATGTTCATACTGGAAGATCAAGAAATGATCAAATTATAACAGATTTTAAATTATGGTTAAGATCGTCAACTACTGAAGTAATAAATCTTTTAAACTCTTCAATTAAAATCATAATTAAAAATGCTGAAAAAAATATTGAAACTATTATGCCTGGATTCACTCATTTAAAAAATGCACAGCCAATTTCTTTTTCGCATTATCTTCTTGCTTATGTGGAAATGTTTAAAAGAGATAAAAATAGATTTAAGAATAATATAGAAAATTTATTAGAAAATCCACTTGGCAGTGCAGCATTATCTGGAACATCGTTTAATATTGATAGAAATTACACAACAAAAAAACTAAAATTTAAACAACCAACAAGCAATTCTATTGATACTGTTTCCGACAGAGATTTTGTAATAGATTTTTTATATGCAATATCTGTCTGCTCAATTCATATATCAAGATTAGCTGAGGAATTTATAATTTGGAATTCAGATGCTTTTGGACTTATTAAACTAAATGATAAAATAGTAACTGGTTCTTCCATTATGCCACAAAAAAAAAATCCAGACTCACTGGAATTTTTAAGAGGCAAAACTGGAAATGCTTTCGGAAATTTATTTTCGATGCTTACAATTTTAAAAGGATTGCCTTTATCTTACTTTAAAGATTTACAAGATGATAAAGAATTAGCCTTTAGGTCTTTTGATCAAATAAAATATTCAATAATAATTTTGAATGAAATTTTGAATAATTTCACTGCAAATAAAAAAAGAATGTTAGAGCTTTCAAAAGTTGGGTACATAACTGCTACAGATTTAGCGGACTATATTGTTAGAGAATTTAATTTTCCTTTTAGAAAAGCATATCAGATCACTTCAAAAATTGTAAATTATGCAGAATCAAAAAATAAAACACTTGATCAATTAAATATCAAAGAGCTTAGAAATATAGAGTCTAAGCTAAACGAAGATGTACTAAAAGTATTTAATCTTAGAAATTCAATAAAATCAAAAAAATCTTATGGTGGTACATCTTTTGAAAACATCAAGAAAATGATAAACAAATATAAAAAGGAACTAAAATGATTAGAAAAATTGTATTAATATTTTTTTGTTTAACTTTCATGATCTCATGTGGAAAAAAAGCAGATCCAGAATATAAAGAAACTAAAATAAAAGTTAAAACGGCTAAAATAAGCTGATGAATTATAAGAATAATCATTTTTATATTGAAAATGTTTCAACTGAAAAAATCGCAAAAAAGTATGGTACACCAGTATATTCTTACTCATTAAAAAAAATAAAAAATAATATTCAAAATTTTAAAAACTATTTTAAATCATTCAATCCTTTAATTTGTTTCTCGGTAAAATCTAATTCTAATTTAGAAATTTTAAAACAAATAAATAAAATGGGACTTGGTGCTGATGTTGTTTCTCAAGGAGAAATGATGAAAGCTTTAAGAGCAAGAATTAATTCAAAAAAAATTGTTTTTTCTGGTGTTGGAAAAACATCTAAAGAAATAAGTTATGCGATAGATAAAAAAGTATTGCTAATAAATGCTGAATCTCAAAGTGAAATAGAAGAAATTCAAAGAATTGCTAAATCTAAAAAAAAAATTGTAGATATAGGAATCAGATTAAATCCAAACACTGACGCACAAACCTTAAGCCAGATTTCAACAGGCAAAAAAGAAAATAAGTTTGGTGTTGGAGAAAAAAAATTTATAGAGTTAGTAAATTATATTAAAAGTTCTAATTATATTAAACTTAAATGTCTAAGTGTTCATATTGGCAGTCAAATCCTTAGTAACCAACCTTATGAACGAATGCTTAAAGTTGTAGATAGAATAATAAAAAAATCTGCTCACAAATTTGAATTTATAGATTTAGGCGGGGGAATGGGTATATCTTATGAAAAAAAAAAAAATAAACTTAATTACAGAAAATACAATAGTGCAATAAATAAATTTTTAAAAAATCACAAATCAAAAATTATTTTTGAACCAGGAAGATCTATTATTGGAGATGCTGGTATACTAATTTCAAAAGTAATTTATATTAAAGAGACAAATAGTAAAAATTTTATAATCTTGGATGCAGGGATGAATGATTTGATGAGACCAGCACTCTACGGTGCTATTCATCAAATAATTCCTGCAATAAAAAATGGTCAATTTTCAAAAAAGACTTTTGAATTTGTTGGTCCAATTTGTGAAAGTACAGATAAATTTTCAACTTTGAAAAATTTTCAAAAATTAAAAGAAAAAGATTTAATAATAATTTGTGATGTGGGTGCTTATGGTATGTCCTTAAGTTCAAATTATAATGTAAGACCAAAATCAATGGAACTTTTAATCAAAAATTCTAAAATTAGGATTATTAAAAAAAGACAAAAGCTTGATGATATAATTTAGCTTTTGATTCAAATGATAAGAAACTTTTTATTTTCGTTTTTCTTTTTTTTAGGAATTATTTTAATTTCAATTATTTTTATACCTTCATTTTTTCTTCCTCAAAAAATCGTTTTATATGGAGGTAAAATTATGGGACATTGGTCTGCTCTTTGTTTGCGTATTTTTTTGTCTACAAAAATAATAGTTAAAGGGACGGAAAACATAATTACCAATAACAAATTTTTTGTAGCTTCATCTCATCAATCAATGTTCGAAACATTTTTTTTACAAACGATTTTTAATTCGCCTATTTTTATTTTAAAAAAAGAACTGCTTAAAATTCCTATATTCGGATGGTATTTAAAAAAAATTGGATCAATATCTATTAAGCGAAATAAAACAACTAAGGAAAACCTTGGTTTCTTTGAACAAATATCTAGATTAATTAATACATCAAACAGGCCCTTAATAATTTTTCCTCAAGGAACAAGATTGCCTCCTGAAGATAGATCGCCATTTAAAAAAGGCTCAGGTAGAATTTATGAAGAATTAAAAATTAAATGCCAACCTGTAGCAATTAATTCTGGATATATCTGGCCTAAAAAAGGACTTAAGAAAGCAAATTTAACATTAACAATTTCCATTTTAAATCCTATTGAACCAGGCATGAACAGAGATCTTTTTTTAAAAAAACTGCAAGAAGATATTTATTTGGAGTTAGATAAATTAAGTTAGCCTTTCATTGGCATGATAACAAAAATACTATCAAAATCTCCTGGGTCCTTAATTAGAGCTGGAGATCCAGTATCTTTAAAATAAATTTCAATCTTATCACCATCTAACTGGGAAGCAACATCAATCAAATATCTTGAATTAAAACTAATATCTAAATCATGATCAAAGTTTACGCTTAAACTTTCTTTTCCATCTCCACTATTTGTATTATTAACAGAAAGATTAAGCACATCTTTAGTTAAATTGAATTTAACTCCATCTTTTTTATCAAGAGAAACTGAAGCAACTCTGTCGACAGAATCTAAAAACAGTTTTAAATTTACTTCTAATTTTTTTTGATTTTCCTTTGGAATTACTTGAACATAATTAGGAAATTTTCCATCAATTAATTTTGAAATTAAAATACTATTATTTAATTCAAATTTTATTTTTGATTTAATATTAGAAATCTTAACTTCGCCTTCATAATCTTCAAGCAATGAACAAAGTTGGAAAATAGTTTTTTTTGGTAAAATTACTGGTTCAAAATCTATTTTTTCATTAAGTCTCACTTTTGAAATTGACATTCTATGACTATCAGTTGCTGCTGCAGTTAAAAAAATCTTATCTTCTATTTGGTTTTGATGAAAAAAAATTCCACTCAAATAGTGTCTAGTCTCATCATTTGAAACTGAAAATTTACACTTATTTAGAAGTTTAAGTAGTTGTTTTGATTTTATTGAAAATTCATTTTGATTAAAATTTTCGTCTGTCAATGGAAATTCAGCAGCATTTATACAATTTAAATTAAAGACAGATTTCTCAGACTCTAAGTGCAGTTTATTTTCTGCAATGTAAGAGAAATTTATTTTTTTCCCTGCAGAAAATTTTCTTACTATATCATACATAACGGATGAAGATGTGGTAGTTTTACCTTCTTCTATTATTTCTACATTTTGAATTTGATGTATAAAAATTAAATCAAGATCTGTAGCAGTAATAGTTAATTTAGAATTTGATACTTCTAACAAAACATTTGAAAGAATGGGTAGTGTACTTCTCTTTTCAATAACTCCTTGACAGTAATTCAAAGATTTTTGAAGGTCTTGTTGATTTACGTTAAACTTCATTTTCTTTATTATATAAAATTTTATTTTTTAAATTATCGATGTTGATATTTAACTCGTTATCTTCTTTTCTTAATCTTTCTATTGTTTTTACTGAATGAATAACTGTCGTATGATCTCTGTTGGAAAAAAATCTTCCTATTTCAGGTAATGATTTTGAAGTTAATAATTTCGCTAAATATATAGCTGTTTGTCTTGGTCTTACCAAATACCTAGATCTTCTAGCAGACAACATTTCATTTTTGCTTATTTTAAAAAACTGACAAACTATTGTTTGAATAAGATCAATGGTCACATTGTTTTCAGATAAATTTAAAAGATCTTTTAGAATAACTTTTGTTTCTGATATAGTGGGTACTTTATTATATATTCTTGAAAAAGAAACAATTCTATTTAAAGCTCCTACTAATTCTCTAATACTTGTTCTTATTTCTGAGCTTATAAATTTTTGAATTTCTTCTGAAATATTGATTTGATTTGAATTAAATAATTTTAATTCATCTGTTTTTGCATTTATAATTTTGTATCTTAATTCGTATTCAGCATTTTGAATATCAACAACTAAACCTCCAGCAAATCTAGATTTTATTCTTTCTTGAATTCTAGATAATTTATTTGGAGGTCTATCAGCAGAAACTATTATTTGTGAACCTTTATCAATTAATGCATTAAATGTATGAAAAAATTCTTCTTGCATGGCCTCTTTACCATTCATAAATTGTATATCATCAATTAGCAAAACATCTGTATTTCTAAAGTAATCTTTAAATTTTACCATTTCATTAGATTTTATTGATTTTACAAACTGATACATAAATCTTTCAGCTGAAATAAACATAACTTTATTTTTTTCCTTAAGACTTAAGCCTATAGAATTAAGCAAGTGTGTTTTGCCCATACCAACGCCTCCATAAAGATATAGAGGATTATAGTGTGATAAATCTTCAGATACTTTTTTAGAAGCTTCAAAAGCTAACTTATTACTTGAACCTAAAATAAAATTCTCAAAATTTTTATTTGGGTCAATTCTGTTATACTGCAAAAATGAATCTTTTATAAAAGAGATTTTTTGACTTGAATCTTTATGAACGCTCAAATTTTTTTGTGAATTACTTTCATCGATTTTTTCCTGTTTTTGATCATTTATATTAAACTCTATTCTGCCAATTTCTTTATTATGAACTCTAACGATTTGTAAAATTTGATCTATATATCTTGAGGTGATCCAATCTCTAATGAATCTTGTTGAAACTGAAATCAATAAATAATTTTTAAATTCATCAATAAAATCTATTTTTCTTAACCATGATTCATATATATCGCTTCCAAACTTATCCCTCATCTCTCTTTGAATAACTTTCCAATTAATTTTTTTTTCGGGGAAATTTTCAGTACTTTGATTTAAAGTATTTTTCATATTGGAGAAGTGTTTGTAGATAGTGTGTATGACCAACTTATGCAATAAAATATTTTGTAATTTGAAAAAAAAATAAAATCTCTAATTGAATAAATCTATAATTGAATTTTTTTTTTGAATTATAAAAATAATCTTTTTTTTAGTTAATAGTAAAAAATAATTTACTTAAATTATTTATATTTAAATCTAGATATTGTGTTTAAAAAATATTTTTAAATCTATTTTGTATAAATACTTTAGGTTGTCTATGACAAAATAATTAATCGTTCTCGAGGACAACTTGAGATTTTAATTTAAATTTTTTGATCAAGCTACCTTAGGTTGTTAAAGTGAGTTAATTTTTTTAGTTATTCTTGAAATATTTCTTGACGCATTTTTTTTTTTTACAATACCTGTTTTGGCAATCTTCATTAATTCTGAATTTAACTTTGGCAGATATGTTAATGCGTCATTCTTATTTTTTGTATTAAGTATTGTATTCATTTTTTTAATAGCATTTCTAAATCTACTTTTTCTTGACTTATTTACCGCTGTTTGTTTCGCTATTCTTCTTATTGTTTTGATCGCTGATTTTGTGTTTGCCATATGGGCGGATGGTATAGCTTGGGAAATTGATTGGGTCAATAGTTTAAATTACTATTTTTGACAAGAATTACAAAAAAAAGTCGACCTATTAGATATGAAAATCTTAATAATCTTACCACTACATTTTTTTCTGGGACACTTTTCATTATCTTTTCCATATACTTTAAATTCTTTTTGAAATTCTCCCATTAAACC
>Ga0207988_1001406_pt1 | contig 12164 bp, 11 predicted proteins | sample ETNtaG_11_FD_185773 | JGI IMG/M metagenome (GOLD analysis project Ga0207988, IMG submission 185773) | Marine microbial and viral communities from oxygen minimum zone, Eastern Pacific Ocean - ETNP201310SV74 (SPAdes) (version 2) | ecosystem: Environmental > Aquatic > Marine > Oceanic ...
TTTTGAGATAAAACAAGGTTTGAGGTTGTATGAACAAAGAAAACACAAGTAAACTGTGGAAAATGATACAGGTGCAAATCTTTCAAATACTAAAGATTAATTTTTTTTTGAATGTTTTGTTTGAAAGTCCTCTAATCTAGAGACCAATTCTTGTTTTGGTTGATTTTGCTTTTCATGGATTTTATTTTCTTTTTCCTCTAATAAAACTGTTCTTTCTTGTTGTTTTCTTGCTAACCTTTCAGCTTTTAATTCTTCACGCTTTTCCTCTAATCGTCTCTCCTCTTCAAATTTTCTTTCCCATTCTTTTATTCTGATTTCTTCTTGATTTTTTAATTGTTCATCATTGATAGCTTTAAGTTTTAGTTCTTTGTATTTTTTTCTGTTTTCTTTTTGTTTTTTTTGCTTTTGCTCCTCTTCTCTGAGTGCTAAATCTACATCTTTTCTTTTTTGCTCTTCAGCTTTTAACTTTAACTGTTTATCTCTTTGGTTTTGATCAAGATCTTTACGTCGTAAATCAGAATCTTTTAATCTTAAGTCTTCATCTTTTTTTCTTTGATCTTCTTCCTTTAATTTTATCTCATTTTCTTTTTGTTTTAGCTCTTCCTCTTTTAATCTCAATCTTTCTTCTTCTTTTTCAATTTTATCAGTTCTTAATGATAATTTCTTTTTTTCTTGAAAAATATTTTTAGTTTCTTCTCTTTCTTGAAGTTTAATTTTTCTTAAAGCATCAACTTCTTTTTGTTTTTTATAACTTTGATAAAACTTACCAATTGTAGAAGGTAATTTTTCTAGGTTAAATGCGTTGGTAGTTCTCTTTTTTTTTTTAATTTTTTTTTTCTTAGACATTGTTTATTTTTATAATAATAATTTAAGCAAAGTTTGTTCACAGATACAAGATAATGATTGTTAATACTGTCTAAATTGGTTTGCAACCTGAAAGTGATTAAATTTATTTGTTTCAATTTTATTAAATTAAGTAAAATGTACAAAAGTATTATGAATAAAGAAAACGCAAGTAAACTGTGGAAAATGATACAGGAAGCTGGTGATTATCTCGTGGGTCAACTTCCTGACCACCCAAATCATCCTAAAGGCAGAAACCCGTATGCCCATGTAGCTATATGTGTGAAAAGTAAATTTAATGCTAGCTATAAAGATATAGAGGATGAAAAATTTGAAGAAGTTATAAAATATATTAAATTTTTAAAAGAAAACCCTAGCTAATTATTGTTTGGGAAAATAATCTTCTAATTTTCCTTCTCTATAAACATCTGCAGTACAACAGTGAAGTCCACCACCAAAAGCATAAGCATCTCTCATCTCCACTGGTACTACTTCCATTCCAAGCTTATCTAATTGTTCGGCTTGGTAAACTTCACTTTTTTCTACACATACTGTTTTTGGATCTAAAACTAATACATTCATAGAAAGCCAAACTGAAGAATAGCATAGTGGAGGAGGTGAATTATGAGCTGGCTGTGCAGAATCAACTATTTCCCAACCATTATCTTCAAAAAGCTTTCTTTGTTCTTTTGGTAATTTTCTTTGAGGGTTGTTAATGATTAATCCTTCTTTAATAGGTGTAAAAGTAGCATCAATATGAATAGGATAAGGATCACCAGGGAAATTTACAGCATGCACTCTATGATCTTTATAGTGTCTCTTTATCCAATCTATCCCTTTTAAGTTAGTAGTGAATCCGTGTTGAACAACCAAATCTTTTCCAAATCTAAGAATGTCAGCTGCGTCGAATAAGGGCTCTTCTTCAGTTGTTACGAAAAATTTTTTATCTGTCCATTCTAATCTTTTTTGAATTCCTATTTTATCCAATAAGTAATCTTTTCTATAATCTAAATCAGTTAATCTAGGTTTTGGAGCTGATTCATGTTTCATATTTGGATCAGAGTTGTAATAATGTTTTAATAATGGTCTATAGCATAAATATTCAAACCATCTGCATCTATAACTCATTGTTGCTTCTAAAATTTCATTTCCAACAGTTAACAAAACATCTCGAGGTGGCATACATCCAAACATAGTTTCGGCTTCCCAATCAGGTGTCGATGTTTTTTGATTGAAATTTATAGGGTCAGGCCTGTCTACTTTGATTCCTCTTTTAATTAATATATTCGAAAAATCATCTAGAAGCTGGTTTGCTTTATCTACTGAATCTTTCGTTCTTGGTCCAAATTGACCTTTCATATCAGAGTCTTCAGGAACTTTGGCATCTAATGCTGGTTCCGGTGCTGGTATACATGTTCCATCCGCTTTACCAACTATTACATGTTTTAATGGATCCCATTCATTCCAGCTATTTACAATTATTTTTTCTGAGTTCATTTAATTTTTAATTATATTTTTTTCAGGTCCAAAAGGAAATTTAGTAATATTTTCTGTGCTGTCTTCATTAATAACTATAATATCGTGTTCTCTATATCCTCCAGCTCCTGGTTTACCCTCTGGTATCATTATCATAGGTTCCATTGATATGACCATATTTTTTTCCAAGACTGTTTCAATATCTTCTCTTAGTTCAAGACCAGCTTCCCTACCATAAAAATGTGACAACATGCCAAAAGAGTGACCATAACCAAATGTTCTATATTGTATGTATCCAAGTTCAGTAAATAGATCATTTAATTCTGTACAAATTTCAGAACATTTTACACCAGGCTTAATTAATTCTAATCCTCGTTTGTGAACTTTTACATTTGCTTCCCAGGCTTTTAAAGATGCGTCATCGGCTGTTTCTACAAATAAAGTTCTTTCAAGTGCAGTGTAATACCCTGAAATCATTGGAAAAGTGTTTAAAGATAAGATATCTCCAATTTTTAATTTTTTATTTGTTTTTGGGTTATGAGCGCCGTCAGTATTTATTCCAGATTGAAACCACACCCAGGTATCCATATATTCTGCATCTGGATAAGCTTTTGCTATCTCTCTTTCCATTCTATCTCTTCCTTGAATCGCAATTTCTAATTCCGTTTCACCTGGTCTTATATGTTTAATAATTTCTTCTGCTCCTAAGTCAGCTATTCTTGCTCCATTTTTGATGATTTCAATTTCTTCTTTAGACTTAATCATTCTTAAATGCATTAAGTCTCTAGAAACATCTTTAAAAGTTGAAAAGGTAAAAATTGATTTAAATTTACTCATCATTTCTAAGGTTAAATGATCCTCTTCTATTCCAATATTTTTTGGTGGGTCATCTCTTCCTATTATTGAAACAATTGCCCTTAAAAAATTATCTCTTTTCCAGTCTGTATAAATTACATTATCACAATTTGATCTTCTCCATGGTTGACTAGCGTCAATATTGGCTGAAATTGTTACAATTTTTTTTTCAGTTATTACACAACCATAAGGTCTGCCAAAAGAACAATAAATAAATCCTGTGTAATATGCAATATTATGCATTGAAGTTAGAATAACCATATCCATTTTTTTTTTAGACATGACTTCTCTAATTTTATTTAATCTATTTTTGTATTCTTGATCTGAGAATGGAAGTTTTACCTTGTTCCCGTTTTTTAACTCAAAAAAATCTGGTTTTTCCATTAAATTAATTTAATGCAATAAATCTTCCATTATTTTTTATTACCAAAGCATAATAGAATATAGCTAAAGAAATTATAAAACCACCAATGATAGTGTTTGTTGATGGAACTTCATTAATTCCAAGCCATGGAAGCCATACCCAGAATATTCCACCAATTACTTCTGTTAAAGAAAGCAAAGCCAACTCGGCAGCTGGGATGTTTGTTGATGCTATTGAATATAATATTAATCCAAGACAAACTATTGTTCCATGAAGAGCAAACAAAGCTTCATTTTTGCTTGATGAAAAAAAACTTAAATCTTTATTAATAATCACAATGGATGATATTAATAAACAAATTAAGCCTGCCAATGCGACTGTAGTAAATTTTGGAGTTTCTTTCTTCCATCTTAAACTTACTGAAAAAACCGCAAAACCTACCGCAGATGCTAATCCTAGTACTAGTCCAGTAACATTATTCTTTTCATTATTTCCAAATGACATTATTACAATTCCTATGGCAGCAATCCCGATTGCGATCCAAACATTGATGGATATTCTCTCTTTTAAAAATAAAAAACCTAACAATGCAGTAATGAAAGGCATAGCTGCAAGACAAAGAAGCGTTACTGCTGCTGTTGTATTAGTTATTGACCAAATAAATGTAATCATACCAGTAGCTAAACCGCATCCACCTGATAGACCTGAAATACCTATTTTTTTATAATTATTAATAAAATCTAATCCTTCTTCCAGAAAAAGATAAAAATTAAGCAAAATAAAAATCACCATTCCTCTTGTAAACAAATATTGCCAAGGAAATATCTCTGCTTGATCGATATTACGGACTACATAAGGACCAAAGGACCAAAAAATACCTGCCATTAAAACAACTGGTATAGCTAATTTTGGATTTTTTAGATTAACCATTTGGAATTTCTATTACCTATTAAGAAATTCCTCAACAAAATTTATCTATATGATTATTAATTAATCTATACCTAGTTGTGAAAAACACTGAATAGAATCTCCTTTTTTAAAGTTCTTTTTTCCACTAGGAAATAGACTCCATGCGTTTGCTTGAGTAAATGATTTAATTTTGTATGATTCTTGGCCTTTTAGTATCTGTACTTCCATAGTTCCTTTTTTATTTATGATAACCTTGCTTTTCAGAAATTTAGTAAAATTTTTTTTCTTTGAAAATTTACTTTTAAGAATTGCTTTGAATGGTTTTTCATTTTTCATATTTAAAATTAATCTTAAATAAGGATAAACAAAAAACTTAAAACATGCAGCTGCTGCCATTGGATTGCCTGGCAAACCAAAAAAAGATTTGTTCTTATTTTTAAATTTTGCGAACATTATTGGTTTTCCAGGTCTTATGGAAACTCCTTTAAAATAGTTTGACAATCGAAAATCATTAATAATTCTAGGCACAAAATCAAATTTTCCTGCGGAAACTGCTCCGTTAGTCATTACAATGTCGCATTTAGATTTAAAATTGTAATTAATTAGTTTTTTAAAAATTTTATCATCCTTATCTTTCAAAATTCCTCCATCTATAATTTTAAAAAATGAATTATTTGATAAAGATTTTATATAATGACTATTTGAGTTTCTAACCTTCCATTTTGGAATATTGTTTTTTTCTGATATTTCGTTTCCTGTTGAATAAAAAACTATTACAGGTTTTTTTTTAACAACTATTTTTTCTACTCCAAGACTTTTAAATGCTAGCATGTGTGAGGAATTAATAATTTCTCCTTCAGAAATAATTAATTCTGCTTTTCTATAGTCAGAGCCAGCAAATCTCACATGGTTATTTTTATTAATTTTATTGTCAACTATTATAAATTTTGGATTTTTTTTATTTGGGTAATAATTTATTTTTTCTACTGGTATAACTGTGTCAAATTCTTTTGGAATTAAAGCTCCAGTCATAATTTCTACTGTGCTATATTTTTTATAATTTTTTATTTTTGGATTGTCTCCTGCAGCTATAGTTTTTAAAATTCGAAATTTTTTCTTTTTACTACTACTTAATCCAATCGTTTCTCTTGAATTTAATGCATATCCATCAAAAGCTGTATTGTTGTCAGCAGGATAATTTGTTGGTGAAAATATATTTTTTGCAGTAACACGGTTTAAAGAATTTTTTGCAAAAATTATTTCGTTTTGAATTTTTATTTTTGAATTTAAAAGTATTTTTTGAGCTTTTCTATATTCTATCATTTTTATACTTTTTTAAAATTTTTTTAGCTTCCATAAAGTCTTCTTTGCTGTTGATATTAAAAAATGGATCTATTCTCTTATAAGATACATTTATTGTTTTAACTCCTATTTTATTTGCCCATTTTTCTACCTTTCTATGATTATTTTCTATTACATCTTTATCTAGAATTTCAATTAATTTTAAAGACCATAAACCAAAAATGTTATGTCTTTTGTTATCTGACTTAGCAAAATACAATAAACTGTCGTTTAGTTTTGCTGCTTTATTAAATTTATCAATTATAGAAATGTTAAAAAAAGGTGTGTCACAAGGAAATGTAATAATCCAATTGTAAGAATGATTGTTTTTTTTTATCCACTTCATTGCTGATAAAACTCCAACCAAAGGACCAAACTGACCATCTATACAATCTTTTATGGTAATATAATCTTTGATAATTTTATTATTTGATACAATTATAATTGTATTAAATTTAGATTTAATTTTATCCAAAGTGTGTTCGAGTAAAGTTTTTCCATTTAGTTTTACTTTGCTTTTGTCTTCACCAAATCTCTTTGATTTTCCACCTGCTAAAATAACACCTAAAATATTGTTTTCGCTCATAAAAACAAATATAAAACATTAATTATTTAATTAAAGAGTATAAATGGATTTAGAAATTTTAAAAATTGCATCTAATACTGATAATCATAAAATTTTAAAAAATCACACTCATAATTCAAAATTAAAAAATCCAATTTGCGGTGATGAAATGCTAATTAGTATAAAAGTGGTTAAAGATAATATTGTTGACTTTGGATATCAGGGCAAATCCTGTGTTTACTGTCAAGCCTCTGCTAGTTTGTTATCTAGAAATTCAATAAACAAATCGATAATACATGTAAAAAATTTATTAAAAATAGCTGAAACTTTTTTTGAAAAAGAAAAGGTCATTTTTCCAAAAGAATGGTCAGTTTTTAACAAAGTATTTAACAAAAAAAATATTTCTAGAAAAGAATGTTTGTTGCTACCTTTTAAAACTCTTATGAAAGCATTAAAATTATAATTAAAAATGAAAAAAGTTGATATTATAAAATCAGTTTTAGCTGGATCGTTTTCTGCTGCAACCATTGGAGTGCTCACTTTGCTTACATATAAAACAGAATTTGGTGTTTTTTTGATAACATCTTTTGGATCTTCAATGGTTTTACTTTTTGGATACCCAGAAAGCACTTTTTCCCAACCAAAAAATATTTTTTTTGGTCATTTATTAACTTCGGTAGTTGGTATTTTATTTTTATATATTGTTCCTCTACCAATTTATTTGCTTATCCCTTTGGCCGTAGGTTTTGGTGCTGCTTTAATGATATTACTGAATATAGTTCATCCTCCGGCAGGCGCAAATCCTATTATAGTTATTATGGGCAGTGTATCAATTGATTATTTAATAAATCCAATAATAACTGGCTCGCTGATAATAATGTTTTTTGGAATAATTTTAAATCGACTTATATTGAAAAAGAAATATCCTTTATAAATGAACATAAAATACAACGTCATAAAACTTAAAGAAAATAAAAAAGAGGAGATAAAAGATTATGTATCTGTAGAAGAGCCTTTGGAAATGAATTTACGCTTTAAAAAGAATGGTAATTGGCAGACAGAAAATTTATCTATTACAATGAGAACACCTGGTAAAGACGAAGATCTTATTGTGGGGTTTCTTTTTAATGAAAGAATAATAGAAAATGTTAGCCAAATAGTAAAAGTAAAAAAACAAGGAAATAAAGTTGGAGACTACAATATTCAAAACAAAATTGAAGCCACAATTAATAGTAACAAAAAAATTGATATTGGTAAGTTAAAAAGAAACTTTCTAACGAACTCTTCATGTGGAGTTTGTGGAAAAACTACCCTGGATACGGTTGAAATAATTAAAAATGAAAAGTTAAATTTATCTTTTCCTAAAATTAAAAAAGAAATCATAATGAAATCTTCAGAATTATTATTGAGTGAACAAGCTGAGTTTTCAAAAACAGGTGGCATACACGCAAGTTCATTGATTGACGATTCTGGAAAAGTAATTGTAACAAGAGAAGATGTTGGAAGACATAATGCTCTGGACAAACTTATCGGTTATTCACATAAAAATAAATTAATTGATAATAATTCTCAATTCATAGCGTCTTCTGGTAGGTTAAATTTTGAATTAGTTCAAAAAGGTTTGATGTCTGACATAGGCGTTATGGCAGGCGTAGGCGCGCCCACAACTCTTGCTGTAGATTTAGCAAAACGTTTTGGAATGACTCTTTTAGGTTTTGTAAAAAATAACAGTTTTAATATTTATACAAATAAAGAAAGAATTATATTATAAGGCTTAAATGTCTAAAAATATCAGTAAGCTTTCTGGACGTATTGGTTTGAAAAACAACTTATTTCAAAAAATCTCTGAAAGATCTTTAAATTCTAAGAAAGATGAAGGCATGAAAACCTTGGCTGATAAATACAATATGGGAGTATCAACTATTCATGGAGCTGAAAGTTTTTATGAATTTTTAAGACCTAGTCATAGAGAAAAAAAAGCATTTATTTGTAATGGGAGTGCATGTTTGTGTGCTGGAACTCAAAAAAATTTGATAAATAAATTAGAAAGTAAACTTGGTAAAGACAAAGTGGGAACAATGTTTTGTCTGGGTTATTGTTATGAAAATCATGCATTTCATTATGATGGTGAAAATTATGCTGGACAAGATATAAATAATATTGATCAAATCATAAAGGGCGAAAATATCAAACAGAAAAAATTTGCTTCTAAAAGTTTTGCTTCTACAAGTTTTTTAATGGATGAAAAACTTTTGAATATAGAGCAATTTAAAAAATTATTAGAAAAATTTATAAATACTGACAAAAAAGAAATAGTTAAATCACTTTTAGATTCAAACTTATGTGGGAGAGGAGGCGCTGGTTTTCCAACAGGAATGAAATGGGATTTTTGTGGTAGAGAAAAATCAGAAAAAAAATATATAGTTTGTAACGCTGATGAAGGAGATTCTGGAGCTTTTTCCGATAGATATTTGTTGGAAGACCAGCCATTAAAAGTTCTATTTGGAATGATAATTTGTGGATATGTTATAGGAAGTGATGAAGGTGTTTTATATATTCGTGGTGAATATCCAAAATCAATTGAATCGATTAATGGCTCAATAAATTCATTAAAAAATTCAAAACTTATAGGAAAAAATATTTTAGGAACAGATTTTTCATTCGATTTAAATATTTGTATTGGACAAGGAGCTTATATTTGTGGTGAAGAAACAGCTCTAATTGCATCTATTGAAGGTAGAAGAGCTGAGGTTGATGTAAGACCTCCTTTTCCTGTTACAGAAGGTTTGTATAAGAAGCCAACAGTGGTAAATAATGTGGAAACTCTAGCTGCTGCTACAGGAATCCTGATACATGGATCAGATAAATTTTCTTCAATAGGAAACAAAAAATCCGCGGGTACTAAGTTGGTTTGTTTTGACAGTTTCTTTAATAACCCAGGAGTATATGAAATTGATATGTGTACTCCAATGAAAAAAGTAATAAATAATATTGGAGGTGGTTTTAAAGAACCTGTAAAAGCTTTACAAATTGGAGGGCCTTTGGGAGGAGTTGTTCCTATTGAGGTTGCAGAAAAATTAAATTTAGACTTTCAAGAATTCATGAATGCTGGTTTTATGTTAGGTCATGGAAGCATTGTAAGTATTCCAAAAAATTTTAAAATGATTGAATATATTCACCATTTGTTTGAGTTTACAGCAGAAGAATCGTGTGGCAAATGTTTCCCTGGAAGAATAGGTTCCTACAGAGGCAAGGAAATGTTTGATCAAGCCTTAAATAAATCACACAAAATTCCAATGAAAGTACTAAATGATTTGTTAAAAACAATGAAAGAAGGTTGTTTGTGTGCACTGTGTGGAGCAATACCAGTGCCAATAAGCAATATATTAAAATATTTTGGCGATGAAATTAAAAATGATATATTACCCGAAAATTAATGAGCTCTGAAAAAAGAAAAATTGCATATATAAATGGAAAACCATATGAAATTGGTTCAAAGCACACTTCTATATTGAAATTTGTTAAAAGTTATATTGGAGAAAAAACCGTTCCAACATTATGCGATGATCCAAATTTAGTTCCTTATGGTGCCTGTAGAGTTTGTTCTGTTGAAGTTGCGCTAAAAAAAGATGGTCCAACCAAAGTTGTTGCTTCATGCCATACTCCAGTAGCAGAAAATCAGTATATTTTTACCAATAATGAAAAATTAACATCTTTAAGAAAAAATATTGTTGAACTAGTTTTAACTGACCATCAAATGAATTGTGGTACATGTGAGGTAAACAACAACTGTGAACTTCAAGATGTAGCCAATGATCTTGGTGTAAAAGATCATAGATATAATAATCCTAAACAACATAAAAGAATACCAAAAGATACTTCCCATGCTTATATGAGAATGAATTTAGATAACTGCATTAATTGTGGAAGGTGCGTAAGAGCATGTGATGAAATTCAAGGATCTTTTGTTCTTACAATGAGCGGTAGAGGATTTGAATCTAAAATAACAACTGATAATGATATGTTATTTGGCGACTCATCGTGTGTATCATGTGGTGCTTGTGCACATACTTGTCCAACTGATGCTATTTCGGATGTGTTTGCATCAAAATCAGGTAATTATGACAAAAAAGTTAGAACAACTTGCTCTTATTGTGGTGTTGGATGCAACCTGGAAGCTTCAGTAAAAGATGGAAAAGTTGTATCAATAAACACGCCTAAACAAACAGAGGTAAATGCAGGACATACTTGTGTAAAAGGAAGGTATGCATTTGGTTTTTATGAACACCCGGATAGACTTAGAAATCCTTTAATTAAAAAAAATGGTAAATTTGAAAAAGCTTCATGGAACGAGGCATATGATTTTATTAAAAACAAACTAGAAAAAATTAAAAAAGAAAGCGGACCTGATGCTATAGCAGGTATTTCTTCGGCTAGATGTACAAATGAAGAAAATTATATTTTTCAAAAAATGATTAGAGCTGTGATTGGAACAAACAACATTGACTGCTGTGCAAGAATTTGTCATTCACCAACTGCTTGGGGTATGCAACAAACATTTGGAACAGGTGCTGCAACAAATTCCACGGAAGATATCTATCATGCAGATTTATTTTTAGTAATTGGTGCAAATCCAACTAATGCTCATCCGGTGACTGGTGCAAAAATTAAACAACAAGCTATGAAGGGCAAAAAACTTATTGTTCTTGATCCAATTGAAACAGAATTGGCAAAATTAGCAGATTATCATATTAGGCTTAGACCAGGAACAAATGTAGCAGTGCTTAATATGATGCTTTACTTCATTGTTAAATCAAAACTTTATAAAAAAAATTTTATTGAAAATAGAACCGAGGGTTTTGATAAATTTTTTGAACATATCAATAGTTTAGATATCGACCAATTGGCAAAAGTTGCAGGAGTAGATAAGCAAATGGTTAAAGAAGCAGCAATTGCATATGCAACTGCAAAAAATTCTATGGAATTTCATGGTTTGGGTGTAACTGAACATGAGCAAGGCTCTAAAACAGTAATGCTAATTGCAGATCTTGCAATGATAACTGGAAATATTGGACGAAGAGGAGTTGGAGTAAATCCATTAAGAGGGCAAAATAATGTTCAAGGTGCTGCTGACATGGGTTGTCAACCTCACCAAGGAGCAGGATATTTTGAACTTTCAGAACAAAAAAATCAAGATTTCTATTCAGAAAAGTATGGAGTAGTTCATCCAAAAAAAGCTGGGTTAAAGATCCCAGAAATATTTGACGCAGCAATAAAAAAAGAAGTTAAAGGTTTGTGGATTATTGGAGAAGATATTGTTCAAACAGATCCTAATAGCAATCACGTCATAGAGGCAATGAAAGCCTTAGATTTATTAGTTGTTCAAGAGATATTCATGAGCGAAACCGCAAAATATGCAGATGTAGTTCTTCCAGGTACAACTTTTTTAGAGAAAGAAGGAACATTTACAAATACAGAAAGAAGAGTTCAAAGAGTTAACAGAGCAGCGGAACCATTATCTGGTACAAAACCGGACGGAGTTATAGTTACAGAAATGATGCAAAAACTTGGTTTTAATCAAAAAATATATGACGCAGATGAAGTTTTAGCTGAGATTGCAGATGTTGTTCCATTTTTTAAAGGTATAACTAGAGAAAGACTTGGTGAATTAGGTTTGCAATGGCCTGTTAAAGAAGATGGAACTGATACAAAAATTCTTCATGAGAAGGAATTTAAATTAGGTAAGGGCAGATTGAAGTATTTTGATTGGAAAGAAAGTAGTGAGATTGAAAAAAATAAAAATGATTATCC
>Ga0207988_1001452_pt1 | contig 11862 bp, 14 predicted proteins | sample ETNtaG_11_FD_185773 | JGI IMG/M metagenome (GOLD analysis project Ga0207988, IMG submission 185773) | Marine microbial and viral communities from oxygen minimum zone, Eastern Pacific Ocean - ETNP201310SV74 (SPAdes) (version 2) | ecosystem: Environmental > Aquatic > Marine > Oceanic ...
TTTGTAGGGCTTTTTTATTTATCGGCAAACCATATTAAGTTTACATATCTAATCAAGGACTAAAATGAAGAAATTAATATTTATTATATGCATGGTATAAAAGAAAATTCAAATCTATTACGCATACTTTGGTTTTTAATAAATGGTATATTTTTATTAATAGCCTATTTAATTTGTTTTGATGAAAGTTTTATTTGGTTTGATTCTATATTAAACGTTGATTTTAAGAATGGTAATTTTTATAGAAAATGTTGCCTATTAATTTTTGGATTAACCATGTTCATCCGTATGAATCTAACAACATTTTATCTATTAAGAAGAAAAATTCAAATAGATGAATTCTTTGGGGTGATTGTAGCTTATTTCACTTATCAGATAGGTTTTGTCCTCTTTGGGGGGTGGAATATAACACCAATTGGTATGTTAGATTATATTGGGATATTATTATTTCTTGTAGGTAGTTATTTAAATACTTATTCTGAAATGCAGCGTAAACGATTTAAAAAAGACCCAGATAATAAAGGAAAGCTATATACTTTAGGCTTATTTAGATTTGCTAGACACATAAATTATTTTGGTGATGTTTGTTGGGTTATAGGATGGGCAATTATCACACATAATATATGGTCTGGATTAATACCAATTGCATTAACATTAGGTTTCATCTTTTTCTTTATTCCTGAATTATCAAGTTATTTAGATAAAAAATACACAGAAGAATATGCGGATTGGAAAAATAATACTAAGAGCTTATTCCCATATATTTATTAACAATCTTAGCACATATTTTGCTACAATTATTGTTTACTAAAGTCAGGTATGAGTCAGTGATTTTGTAAGCAATACTGAAATGGTCTTCTGCACACGCATTTTAATTATTTTTTAAAAAACATTTCGTAAGTTTACATATCTAATCAAGGACTAAAATGAAGAAATTAATATTTATACTTATAATAGGCAGTTTTTTTATGGGGTGTGCATTTGAAGATTCTAAAAAAATAAGTGAATCGGATCTCCTTCATAAAGCCAATCCAGATGGTAATTATGGCAATGAAATCACATTAGAAGTAAATCGTCCAATTGGCAAGTTATTAGACTCACCCCAGACTTATCTGGGAGAGGAGGTTTTAGTTTCTGGAGAAATAACTGAAGTGTGTCCCATGCGGGGATGCTGGATAAATGTGAAAGACCCTGAAACAGGTTCGAATATTAGGGTTAAAGTAACCGATGGCAAAATTGTCTTTCCACTTTCTGCAAAAGGCAAATATGTAGATATTCAAGGAAGATTTGCAAAACTGGAATTTACTGAAGCGCAGGCAAGAAATTGGAAAATTCATTTAGCCGAAGAGCAGGGTATTACATTGAATCCTGAAGATATTAATATTACTCCTGAAGATTTGGTGGAGTACAGAATCAATGGAACGGGAGCGAATATTTATACCTATGGCTGTAAATAAATATAATGAGCAAAATTATTAAAATACCAGCTTCAACAACACTGAAACTTAAAGAATTAATGAATGCTCTTCAGGAAGCAGGTTGTAATTTTGAGGAAAAGTTGAAGGCACGTAAAATTTTTAAGATTTATTTAGATGGTAAAGCAGAGATAAATGAAGAAACTACTATGACTCACCAGCAAAATAAAAAAGGAGATATAAATGAGTAAAGGTAAAGATTCAAAAAAAGCAACTAAAAAAGCACCTACTAAAACTGCAAAAGAAAAGAGAGCGGCGAAAAAACTGAAAAAAATAAATCAAGGTTAGTGACATCTAAGGAGATATAATTATGAACAGGGAATTAATTATTATTATAGTATCTATTGGAATGGTTCTATTTTTCTACCTCATTCAGGATAATTCTACACCCCCGCAGCCGGGAACTCTTGGGGATAAATCCTCTGGTACAGCAATCATACAAGATATTGTAAAACAGGGTAGTCAAACGGAAGCGCAGCTTAAACAGAACCTGAAGAAAGCCTTCACTACCAGCCCAGATTCTCTGTAAGTAAATAAACATTATAATTGCCAATCACTGTTCAAATTTTCAGTTTAGTAGTGGTATGAGCAATTCCCCACATCACTCCACTACAAAATTCAAACGAAGTTCCTGGCCAAAATCAGGATTGAATGTATGTAGTTTGTCTCCATCTGTTGAGAGCATTTTAACTGAACCATTGATGCCCACTTTTTCTGGGTCAGAATTACGATTCCACCAATGGATAGAAATGCCGTCTTCCATTTTATCGGTGAATAAGAATTGGTAACAGCCCTTTTTAAGTTTTACATCGTAACTATAATCCGTATCATCCTCAAAATTATCATCTGAAAAATAAACCTCGCCATCTGTATCTGAAATGGTGAAGGTATTTTCATGAGCACGGTTCACATTATTGCTATGAATCTGTAATTCAAATTCAGCTGGCAATTGCAGTGGCAGCAGGGCCGTTGAGGTGAGAGAATTGTTCTGCTCATTTTCATCTCTTACCCCATTTGGAGAGTGTAACGCCACTCTAAATATTGGATCTTTCTTCAATTTCTGCCAATCTAATGAGGGAAGAATCAATGTATCAGATTCTAAAAATGATAAATTACCATGCCAATTATATGTGATTTTTTTTCCCTTCGTAAGTCCATATTTAATTTGAACCGTTTGTAGATCAAGGGCACCTGAATTACGAATAATGATTTGGGGATTATCACATATAGGATTAATTCGCTTGTATTTATCTGTACTGCTAGGTGAAATGATGTCCACCAATTCCACATCATTTTTAAAGTTTGGGGTACCATAACTGATGAGTTGATGCGTCATACGGAAGGTGCCGTCTTTCTCCCCATTGTCATAGTAGTTTTCGATTCCATAATCCAGATTCAGTGTATCCCCAGGACTAACAAAGGGTGTCAATTCAAATTCATGTTCATCCACAATTGTGCCGGGGCACCAGCCAGCACGGTCAAAAGGCCATGTCCCACCTTGGGGATAAATGGGATTATTCCCACAGTCTGTCCACACATTCCAACGAAAAAGCTCATAACCCCCCATGTACCATGTGTGGGTTTTACTGTCCCATTCACAACAGTTGCGTGGACCTGCATGGCCATGGCCAGATACAATAGATTTAATACTATATGCACTGGCAATTGGATTTAATATAATGTCTGTTGAGATGAGTAAACTATCATCAGCCAGATGCTCATATTTGTAATCTGCATAGGAATAAATATTTTCTACTGAAATCACATTGCGAGACGGCTTACCCTTAATAAAATGAAATTTTAAGTCTAAGAGTTCTTGGTTATTGCCCACTCTCAAATTCAGGTCGCCCTTCAAGATGGGCGCATATTCAGATATATCGTATATCCATTCCCAGCCAGATGCTCCTCCCATTTCTAAGCGTTTTCCGTAAGGGGTTACAAAACTGCCCAAGCAAAATTGTTTGGTGCTGTCACCTTTGGGAACATCTACAAAAGTACTCCATATATAATCCCATTCACCACAGGGGTATTTATCCCCAGCAGTTAACGAATCGCATTTCAATGTTTGAACCATGAGTATTTTTGCCCATTGTCCGCCTGTATTGGGGAAGTGAGCAGTAGTTTTGTACTGGGCGTTCCAACCTTCAGGACTTGGGGTAGAAAAAGTAATGGGGTAGATGGTGAGGGTGTCACCTCCTTCTGCAGAAAATAAAGGACTAATACATAATGCAATAAGGTAATATTTCAATTTATTTATTTTACAGGCAATCTTAAACCGGTGTCCAGTCATTTAAACAAAATGGTTCATAAATTTCACCTCTGAGAGATTTTTGAATATCAAGAATCATACAAATTATTTGAAGGGGAAGGTATCCGTTTCGTGAAATATAATTCTGCGTGTTTTCAATATGCTGAATGCAGGAATGCCAATCTGCTTCTGGGTATGATTTTGTTAATTTGTCAATTTTCCCCATTTGATTTTTGAAAATTATCTCGTTATCAGAGTTCGTTGCAGAATAATAAAGGAGGTCTCTGAAAAATAGTACCGCACAGCGGAACAGTTGTTCCATTTGACTGATATCTTTTGTTTTCAATCGAGCTGTGGTATCTATGCATTTATTCCAAATGGATGGATCGCTGCTAAAAAAGGCATTTAAAAGAAGAAATAATTTTTCCATTAAATCAGTTGCCTTTTCTATTAACTTCTGACTTAGCCTGACATTGCCACCAGAGATCTGTGCGATTATTGTGGCCTGAACTGTATCTACACCGGATTGTATGAACCTCTCCTGTAAAATTTGGGCTGAAATGGGGGGGAAATATAAATTTTGGCAACGGGAATGTATAGTATCCAAAATAGCTCCCGGCTGGGAAGAGGTTAAAATAAACAGTGTTTTTTCTGGCGGTTCTTCCAAAACCTTCAATAATGAATGAGCCGCTTCCGGGCTGGGAATGCAGAGTTTTTCTGCCTGTAAAATGAGAATTATCCGCCATTCATTATTGACTGAGCTCAAAGACAAATCATGTTTCAAATCTCGAATAGAATTAATTAATATAGTATTTGCACCTTTTAAGCGAATGGGAAAATAGGGATCAGCTTCTTTCTGCTTCAGCAGTTCTAAGTATTCCTTTAAGCTAGACTCGGAGAATGCCTTTTCAGATGAATCATCGCTGGATTTTATTTTTCCCCGAGGCAGGGGAAGAATTAATTTAACATTTCCATTCTGGAATGATTTTGTTTTTTTGCAGGAGGGGCAGCTTCCGCAAGATCCATTTTCTGTAGCTGCAATGCAGTTTAATAGTGCGGCTAACTCCAAGGCATGCCCCTCTTTTCCCACACCTTCCGGACCATGAAACAATAATGCATGGGGTAGTTTCCCTGAATTCCATGAACGAACCAGTCGCTGCCAATTTTTATTATTTATGAGTAAATTAGAGTTAATCATTGCCGGATAAGCCAAATTTCAGGGTTTAATTTATTTTGATTCCCCCATACTTCAAAATGGAGTTTTGATACAGAACCATCTTCAGCTTTCACCACCGATGCTATGGCATTTCCCTTTTGCACATATTCGTTTTCATGTACCGTAATTTTATCAATTTGAGCATAAACGGTGCTGAATCCACCCCCATGATCAATTATAATAATATTACCATGTCCACGAATATAGGTGATAGTACTGACTACTCCATCTAAAACTGACTTCACAAAAGCCCCGCTATTTGCCTGTATATCAATTCCCACATTCTCAGTAACTACCCCCGTATTAGGATTTCTGGAAGTACCAAATTTTCTAATTATTGGCCCCTGAACTGGCCATGGCAGTTTACCTTTCATTTTAGCAAAATTCCCAGTAGTGGCCTTGTTTCTTTCTGCCCGAATACGCGCCAATTCTTCTTCACGCTTTTTCATGGCTGCTTTATCAGAGTAAAGCTTTTTAATAAGGGCTTCCATTTCAGATATAACTTGAGTTTTAGTAGATCGGGATGCTTCTAATTCATCTTTATCTCTTTTGATGCTCGCTAAGATATTTTTTCGTTTTTGTTTGTCTCTTTCTAAATTTGCCCCTTCGTTCTTTTTTTCATTCAACAGACTCGTTTTTCGGTTTCGTTCAATGACTAATTTAATTTTTTCATCTGATAATTCTACCAGCGTTTGTTTCATTTTTTGTCGCAGTATTTTCTCATATTCAGCCAATACATCTAAATATTTAATTCTATAAATAGCATTATTCCAGTCTTCTGCTAAAAGAACCGTTTCTAAAATAGTTGGCCGGCCATGCACATATAAATATTGCAGACGCTGTGTGAGCTGCTTTTTCAGCTTTGCCAATAGGGTTTCCATTTCATGAATTTGTTTTTCTGTGGTCTGGATGAGCCCATTGATATAACGTTCTTCTTTATTGAGTGATCGAATGAGCTTTTCTGTTAAGACAATTTTATTTTCCAAACTTAACAGAATTTCAGTATTAGAAATTGCCTCTTTATTTTTCCGGTGCAGTTTATCTTCAATATCTTTAATTTCGTTGCGGAGAGATTGAAGCTGTGTTTTCCGTGAGTCGATATCTTTTTGTATATCCTTAGAAGATTTTTCTCCAGACCAAAGTTGGTTGGAAAAAATGAAAATGAGGAGGGGAATTATTAAGGGGGAAAGACGAGCTGAGGTCAATTTTTTAAATAGGATTCGTACACTTCTTTGTTATCATGATCGTAGATTAATAATAATTCCAAGGCATCCCTGAGATCAAGCATAGCCATAAGTTCAGCAACACTTTCATGATATGCCCTTAAAAAGTGCAGGGTTTCCTTATTACTTCCTAATTTTTTATCTAATGTGAGCATTTCTTCATAAAAAGTATTCACGGCAGTATTAACAATTGTCATATCCACATCTTCTGCATACAAGGCATCCCATGCCTTAAAATAATTGAAACGCATGCTCCGGAGATACTGGTTACTTTTAACTTTGCGTGATTTCTTCCAGCGATCGTCCCAGCCAGTTGACCAATCGGAATCCTTCCCTAAATCTGAAATTTCTATTGCTCGGTTAAAAAATGATGTCCCCCCCATGTATTTCCATGTGTCCATTTCTGTAGCTATAAACATAAATGCATAATAATCAAGGAATGACGCTAATGGTTCAAAAACAGTTGTATAAAACATTCTTCGCCCCTTTGAATAGGGAAATTGAACCCCCTTTGCATAAAAATATTGATCCATTTTATTGCTGAATATTGCCTGGGCATTAACCGTCGTCTGGCTCCCACCCCGGGATACCGACTCTAAAACCAGACGAATATCAACTGTTATTTCTAAATCATTTGTTGTAGCTGAAAATTGAGTGTTTAAAAAATAATTTTCAATATCTTCTGCTAAGGTTGTAAATAATTGCCGGTCTCCTTCACTGATGCGGCGCAAATCCAGCTCTGCATTTACTTCTATAAACTGAGCCCAACTGAACGAGCCAATTAATAAAAAAACAGCTGTGCTGAAATTTAAATATTTGCGGTGAATCATAATCTGTAATTTAAGGATGCTTTTTATGTTTTCTCTAATTTGTTTCCATAATATAAAAACTTAAACACCTCAATGGTGAATTTGCTCCCTAATATTATCTGAAGAACATCAAAATATTGGGGAACAAGCTGCACCTTTACACTTTGGATATATTATCAGGAGGGGAGTATATTATTCCCTCATAAAACAAATGTAAACGGAGGACAAATCGATGAAATTGACAACATTAACTATACTTTGCAGCTGTTTCCTTTTATTGGCTTCTCTCGTAAATGGCGAGAATAAATCAGTTGATAAAGATAAATTTATGCGTATTAACCCAAACATTACCAATGAAGACCTTCGTGCTGAATTAGAAAGTTTAGGAAGGGAATTTGATACAGAAAGACAACGAATTAGGGATTTATATGAAGAGAAAATTCAAACATTAAAAGATGAGCGGCGAACAGAAATAAAATCTATGAAAAATGAATTTGGTGAAAGGCGGGAAGCTATTTTTACAAAATATGGCGAAAACAGAAAAAAGACAAAGCCTGCTGTTAAACCAAATATGGAGAAACGGGAAAAAGGTAAAAAGCCGCTTCGTAAAGCGAAATAGATACCAAATTCAGTACCAATTGAAAAGGATGATATCTTAAGATGTCATCCTTTTTTTATTGTCTTAATAAAATGAGTTACCTCTTCGAAATATTTTTGAAAACTTACACCCAAAATGTTATTGTGATTTGCATTGGGGACAGGCAGAAGTTTTTTATTTTCACTGGGGCATAAATTATACAAAAGTTCCCCCTGGCTGAAGGGGACTATATGGTCTTCCTCTGCATGAATAACAAGAAGCGGTCCTATATATTTTTTTATCTTTTCCCCATTTAAAAATCCATCTTCTTTAGAAAACCCTGCCTGATCTGCTGTTATTCCAATTAGCTTAAACAGGGGCTTTTCATCTGCAAATCCGCTTTCAATAATAAGCCCTGCAAAATCTTTAGGATAACGCTGTGATAATTCTAATACAGAAACTGAGCCCAATGACCTCCCCATGAGAATCAGTGGTCCAGAATAATTTTTCTCTTCAAGGTGTTTAAGTAAAAAATCTAAAATAATATGTGCATCTGATTGGGTATTTTCTGCACTGGGCGTACCAGTTGAAAATCCGTATCCACGAAAATCAGCAATAATAAAATTTATTTCTCTCTGATTATAAACTGAGGCAATATCATCATACTCTGGGGCAATTTCTCCGTTGCCATGAAAAAATAAAATGTTGGGCGCTTTGGGGTTTACCAAATGGAACCGGACGCCTACTTTAGAATTTTCGTTCACAGGGATGAGCATATCATTTTCCCCAAGTGATTCAGCGGCTTTTCGAGGATGAAATAGAAATGAATTTAAAATATTGATATCCATAGTTTGACTGTTAATTAATGTGGTTAATAATAAAATAATAATGAATTTCACAGGGTATAATTTTTATTTAATTACCTGAATATCTCTCAATTATTTTTTAACTATTTTAATAATTCAAAAATCTATTACATCTGTTTTCCGGCTTTTTTAAAAAGTTTATTTGTAGGTCAAAATATCCATATCACCCTAATTTTCCGTCATGGACATCCTTCGTCAAATCCAGCTTCTCCGGTCGGAGATCAACCAACATAATATTCACTACTATGTGCAGGATAATCCGGTAGTTTCAGATAGCGAATATGATGAGCTTATGCGGAAACTGGAAAAACTAGAAAATGAAAACCCAACGCTCATTGCCCCTGATTCTCCCACTCAAAGAATTGGAGCCTCTCCACTATCAGAATTTCAATCACTAGATCACAGGCTGCCAATGCTTTCTCTGGCAAATGCTATGAATAAAGATGAACTTAAAGAATTTGATGCGCAGGTAAAAAAGGGCTTAGGTCTTGAGGCTGATATAGAATATGCAGCAGAGCCCAAGTTAGATGGGCTGGCAGTAGAGTTGGTATACGAAAATGGGATGTTCACCCATGGTTCCACCCGTGGAGATGGCACCACTGGAGAAAATATTACCCAGAATTTGAAGACCATTCGGGCCATTCCGTTATCCTTAATCGAAAATGTGCCTGTTCCCCGTATTCTGGAAGTCCGTGGTGAGGTCTTTATTACTCATACTGATTTCAAAAAAATGAATGATAAACGGCTGGAAGAAGGTGAACAAGCCTTTGCAAACCCCCGTAACTGTGCTGCCGGAAGCCTGCGCCAGCTAGATTCATCAATAACTGCAAATCGTCCACTCAGAATTTACTGCTATGCACCTGGCATAATAGAGGGTGTTACTTTCCAAAGTCAAAAAGAACTATTAGAAATGTTACCAAAATGGGGGCTTCCGGTAAACCCTAAAATTGAGTTTGGCAAAGGGGTAGATTTTTTGATGGGGTATTATGAAAAAGCGGAGAAATTCAGAAATGAATTAGAATATGATATTGATGGAGTGGTCTTCAAGGTGAACTCATTCTCCCATCAGGATGAATTGGGAGTCCGCAGCCGTTCACCCCGCTGGGCCATAGCCGGAAAATTGAAATCTCAGCAAGTTACTACTACCATTTTAAGTATTGAGGCAAGTCTGGGCCGAACCGGCGCAGTAACTCCTGTTGCTAAGTTGGAGCCGGTATCCGTTGGGGGAGTGGTGGTGTCTAACGCAACACTTCACAATCAGGATGAAATTGATAGGAAGGATGTCCGCATAGGTGATATTGTTCTCATACAACGGGCTGGGGATGTTATTCCTGAGGTGGTGAAAGTTATTTTAGAAAAGCGTCCTGAAAATACTACTCCCTATGTTATTCCAGCCAGCTGTCCTGTCTGTTCTCATGAAGTGTTTCGTCCTGAAGGTGAATCTGTTGCCCGCTGCCAGAATATGGAATGCCCCGCTCAGGTAAAGGGCAGAATTGACCATTTTGTATCTAAAGGCTGTATGGATATTGACGGGTTCGGCACCAAATTGGTAGATCAGCTGGTAGAAAAAAATTTAGTGAAAAATGTAGCTGATATTTACTCCCTGAATCTAGATCAATTATCCGAATTAGAACGCATGGCAGAAAAATCTGCTCAAAATATAATGAATGCAATTACTGCTTCAAAAAAATCATCCATGGCAAGATTTATCCATGCACTGGGAATTCGAAATGTGGGAGTGCATGCTGCAAAGGTATTGGAAAAATCATTTGGTGGAAACCTTGAAAATCTAATGAATGCTGATATAGAAGCGTTAACAGCTATTCATGAAATCGGCGGTATAATGGCCGAATCTATTATCAACTTTTTCCAGGATGATACCAACCAAAAGGTAATTACTGCCTGCCTGCAGGCGGGGATTCAATTTGATGAAGTAGAACCAATACAGGAATCTGAATTTACCGGAAAAACATTTGTTTTTACCGGAAGTCTGGAAAAATTCAGCCGGAAGGATGCCCAGTCTATGGTTGAAAAATTGGGTGCCAGAGCCAGCGGATCTGTCAGCAGTAAGACGGATTATCTAGTAGCAGGGCCAGGAGCAGGATCCAAATTAAAGAAGGCGGAGGAGTTAAATATCTCCATATATTCAGAAGATGAATTTTTAGAATTAATTGGAAAATAAAATGGAAGAGCAAAATAGTTCATTTTTTAATAAAGCAATTTTTAAGGAGTGGTATTTTAAAAAGGGGCTCATTCTTATTGATATATTCCTTATTATAGCCCTCATTCAATATTTCATTTTTGACGGATCTTTTAATGAAATGATTTTATGGCTGAAGGGGGTCTTCCAATATTATTTTTAATCAATTGCTATTGAAATACACTTATAACACATAAATAAATAAAAATATGAAAGAAGTCATAATTACAAAATACGGTGCTCCAGATGTTTTACAGGTACGGGAGAAAGAAAATCCAAATCCGCGTGAAGGGGAGGTTTTAGTACGTAATCATTTCACTGGGGTAAACTTTTCGGAAATCATGGCACGGATGCGCCTGTATCCCGGTGCTCCAAAACCCCCGGCAACTTTGGGTGCTGAGGCATGCGGCGTAGTTGAGTCTGTAGGGAAAAACGTAACCCGGCTTAAGCCCGGCGATAAGGTGATGCTGTTTTGTAAATACAATAGTTATTCCACCCATATCTGCTCTGATGAAAAACTGGCAATGCCACTGCCTGAGAAATTCAGTATGGAAGAAGGGGCGGCATTCCCTCTGGTTTATGTGACAGCCTATATGATGATGTTTGATTTGGGGAATTTCAGAAAAGGTGAAACCATTCTCATTCACGGAGCCGGCGGCGGAGTAGGTACAGCTGCCATTCAACTAGCTCAAGCTGTGGGAGGGAATATTATTGGTACTGCATCTCAGTGGAAACATTCCAAATTAAATGAAATGGGCGTTCAACACTGCATTGATTATAATGATGAAGATGTTTACAAAAAAGTCATGGAATTTACTAAAAACCGTGGAGTAGATTTAATTATTGACCCTGTAGGTGGTAAAAATTGGAAAATCAGTTATAAATGTCTCAGCAAAATGGGAAAGCTTATTATTTATGGTGACCAGAATTTTGTTAAGGGTAAAACCTTTAGTTTTTTTACCACCATGAAGGAGGTTTTTTCCATGCCCAAATACAAACCTATGGATCTCATGAGCCAAAACAAAAGTATTATGGGCTATCACCTGGGCAGACTTGCAGGCGCTGAAGATAAAATTCAAAGGGCAGTAACAGCTTTATCTCAACTGGTTCAGGAAGATAAACTCTCACCAGTGATTGACAAAATATTCCCCTTTACAAAGGCAGATAAGGCTCATGAATATATTCAAAATCGAAAGAATTTTGGGAAAGTACTTATTGATTTCAGCGAAGAAATATAAATAAAATTTA
>Ga0207988_1001469_pt1 | contig 11786 bp, 6 predicted proteins | sample ETNtaG_11_FD_185773 | JGI IMG/M metagenome (GOLD analysis project Ga0207988, IMG submission 185773) | Marine microbial and viral communities from oxygen minimum zone, Eastern Pacific Ocean - ETNP201310SV74 (SPAdes) (version 2) | ecosystem: Environmental > Aquatic > Marine > Oceanic ...
GCAGAAGCAGCGAGTTATGAAAACGAAACCCAACTTAATAGAATGGTTACTATTCCTTTAAGAGAATATGACAAGTTAAAATCTGAACAACACTTCATTAAAGACAAAGCTTTAATAGATATTATTGACAATATTGAAAGACTAGTTAGAGCATTAAGAAAACATATTGTAAGAACAGATGTAGAATGAAAATAAAAGTTAATAAAAAGGATTATCAAAATATAGCAGATTGTATCAGAAGTGACCAAGTACCAGCAAGTGCTGTATTTGAGTATTTTAGTGACGAGCTGTTTTACGCTTGGTATAAGAAGAAATATCTTGTATAAATATAAGCAACGATATGAATAAAAAAGGAGTAAATTATGGCAGATGATAAACACCATCCGAGTATAATGTCCAAAAAGTCTATGGAGGCTGTAGCTGGAACCGCTGGTTCTGGTACAACATTGTTTTCAGAAATTTTTACACAGGTTAATAATGCAAAAGATAAACCTAAAAAAGTAGAAATTTTAAGACAATATGACAACCAACCATTAAGACAACTTTTAAAAGGAGCGTTTGATCCTAAAATAGAATGGGATTTACCTGACGGTGACCCACCATTTATAGCAAATCAAGCCCCTTTAGGAACTGAACACGGTTTATTGAGAAATGAAGCTAAGAGATTGTATTACTTTGTAAAAGGAGCTAATAACAAACTTACTAAAACTCAAAAAGAAACTATGTTTATTCAAACTTTAGAAGGTCTACATGCAGATGAGGCTAAAGTTTTATTAGGTATGAAAAACAAGTCCCTAAATAAAATGTATAAAGGTTTGACAGAATCAGTTGTTAAGGAAGCTTTTGGTTGGACAGATAACTTTGTTCGTCCAGAACAAAAATAGAACATATTTTCTATAATCCGTTGTGGGACAACGGTTATAATCGCTTGACAAATGATACAAAATGTTGTATCCTGGTGTCAACGATTAAATAAATATAGAAAGAGAGAATATATTATGAAGAAAGTGATTTTTATTATTGTAATTTTGTTTGTTTGGATATGTGGATTATTAGCATTTAATCCTACTATTGCAAAAGCAAACGATTATAATAGTGCAGTTGTTGGGCATGTTATTACTGAAACAATTAAAGGTACAGACATAGACCACGCAGCTATACTAGAGAGTGAAATGGAAAAAATAATGTATGCATTGGCAGTTGAAATGAGTCTGATAATGCAAAAACATTTACCATTTATACTTGAAGGTTTAGCTAAAGAAATAAGAGATAAATCTGACTTAGCATTTAAATGTGAATTGTTGAAAGATTCAAAAATTAAGGACAAGGATTGTAAATAATGATTGAATTTTTATTAACCATTCCTAAAGAACTTCAAGTTATAATACCAAGTTGTATTGTAATCGGAGTATGGTATGGATGGAATACCAAGACCGGAGAGATAAATGGCAACAAAAAGACAAAAAAGATTAAGAGTTAGAAAACTAGTTAAGAATGATGTTCTATCATCTACTAGAAAATATAAAACTACATACAAAGATATTAAAATATGGTTTTCAATCATTGATAAACATATATTTGATAGTACACTTTCTCCATTTAACGAAATTCAAATTAAAAACATTAATAAATGTATAGGTCAAGTTGTTATACACGATTGGAAAAGAAAAGGTACAAAACAATTTCACCTTGAAATGCAAAAATTTTATAAAAACAAAAAACAATTTGTGGATACTTTAGCACATGAGTGTGTACACCTATATCAAATGCAAAATCTAGGCGATACAGGTAATCACAATGATTTATTTTATAGTTATAGACCGAAATTAAACCAAATTGGTTTAAATGTCTAAAAAGGGGAACAATTATTATGGGAATGCGACAAACAAAAGAATTAGACCATTATCTTAAAAGAATTATAGATTTGGTACCTGATAAAATTAAAAACTTCAGCAAAATCGCCACATCCATCCATAGGAGCACCATTATTATTATACCAGCAGTCAAAGCTTGTGGGATATTCAAGAATAGCATCTGCAGATGAATCCCAAACCTTTAAAATAAAACTTTCACCTGCATTCATTCCTTCATCCTCATCAGTGGTATTATCATCACCATATATCGGCATATTAATATATGCAGTCCCTGCATTTATAGTCAGTGCTTTAGCGCCTGCACAGTTTCCATCTTCATCAAATGCTGCAGACCAATCGCCTTCTTCTGCAGGAACTCCATCTATGGTTGCCTGGCCTAAAAATGTACCTGAAGATGGATTGGGTGTAGGAATCCAATCTTCCGGCTGAGACCATAATACTGTGGTGAGAGAAAATATGGAAAAACATACTGTAAGATTGAGAAAATACCTTATTCTTAACATATGAATACCTCCTTTTGGGTCATTTTGATCATTTAATACTTTTATTCCTCTTTAAACAGGGTTCCAATATTAGTAATAAAAAAGTAAGGGGACAATAGATAATGCCCCCTCAACCTTTCAAAAAAAAGTGCTTTTATTATTTCAGGAGAACCATTTTCCGAACCTGTGAAAAGTCACCGGCATGGATCTGATAGAAATATAATCCAGCACTCACCGGTGTTCCCCTGTCATCAGTGGCATTCCACACAACTGACTTATAGCCTGCAGTGGTATGCTTGTTATTTACCAGAGTATTTACAATCCGTCCCATAAGATCATACACCACAATCGTAACCTGGGCTTCATCCGGCAGATTGTAATTTATCGTCGTCACAGGATTAAACGGGTTCGGGTAGTTCTGGGCCAAAGAATATTCCTCTGGAATATGCCTGATTTTCAGAGAAAGATGCCTTGGCTCCATGTCACCTGCAAACCTGATATCCACAGGATCAGAAACATATTCACCATAGGCAAAGGTCAACCGTTCTCCATCAATGGCACCATCAATAATGGCTGTGGTGATATCATCACCATATACAGCTCCGGTCATGAGGTAGCCGTCTTCCAATAATTCCATCTCTCCAACCAGTAACCCGCCTTCAGTTAACACTGATACTTTGTCACCAATCACAAAATCAACGTGATCAAAGGTCACAGTTCCATTGACAAACATGAACTTATTGGTTCTGTGTATGTCAGGATTCACTTCCGGAACCACGGCCTTTGCCATACCAGCCATTGCAGGAGGATATTGAAATCCATCAACTGCTTCGTTCACCTTTATCCAGTATCCATATCCATTATCAAGGGATGTAAGGGTGTTCAGGAAGGGCAGGCCATCAGGATCAAAGAATGTAGCACCGCCAGGGCCAAAACCGGTCGCATACACCAGGTTATCATTTGCAATGAGTTCTGCAAAAGCGACTTCCGGTGCCTGGCTATTGTCAAGCCAGTAGGCCGATAAATTCCAGTTCGCCATAAGATCGAAGGCATAATTACCAGGCATTGGCACACCGTAAACAACAGTATTATCTGCCTCTACTACTTTTACCCAATAACCAAAACCAGGGTCTATTGAAGTCAATGTATTGAGGAATCCCGGACCATAGGGATCGAAGAATGTGGCACCACCATTACCAAAACCGGTCACATACACCAGATTATCACCAGAAATCAATTCTTCAAAAACAACTTCCGGTGAAGTGTCTTCCATCATGACGTTTACACAGACGAGGTTCCAGTTATTCATAAATCCCATATCATGAGATGCCATTGTCAGGAAGTCATGTAAAACTGACGGATCATCATACCCATCCATTGGTGCACCATTATTATCGTACCAGCCGTCGAAAGGACTACCATAACCTAAGAAAGCATTTTCAGAGGCATCAAAAAGAACCAGCCCGAAATTTTCACCTTCGTTCATTCCTTCATCAATATCGGGTGTTGTAGTATCATCACCATAAATAGTCAAGTTGATATAGGCATTTCCACCATTCATAATGAGCTGCTGTGAACCAGCGCAATTACCGTCTCCGTCGTATGCAGCCACCCAGTCGTCACCTGTAGCAGGAACACCATCAATCAATGCCTGTCCCTGGAACACACCAGACGCAGGAGTTGCCGTATATTCAAATCCTTCCGGTGTTTCCGGTACAACATCTCCCTCACTTGGGGTGACCTTCAACTTCAACATATTAAATGCTGGATTATCAAGGGTCAAACTATTTTCCTGAGTCATATCAATATTAATACCCAACGCGCCATCAAATGCATCTGTCAGGAAGAAAGTACCCAAGTTACTCCAGCCGGTATTATCCCAGCTAAGAGTGATCAGGTTATCTTCTGCGTACTGAAGTAATACATCGAAGACCGTTTCATTACCTATATCTATATCAAGAATCTGTACGTAATACCGGTCTCCTCCCCAGCCTAAAGCAGCATCGAATGATGGCGGTGGTGGCGCTGGTGGTGCATACTGGTCAATACCTTCATCGTATCCATCTGTGGCGCCAGCCATAAACCCAACAGTCATATCATACGTGATTTGTGTCGGGCCGCCCGTAGCGAGAAATGTAACTGCGAACTCGCCAGGACCGGGCTCATACAACACATTGATGTAATCCTGTTTTCTTTCTGTTGCAGATATTCCGCTGAGATCCAAAACCATTAAAATAACTGTATATGATCCCGGATCATTGTAAATGTGAACCGGGTTCTGGTCATTGCTTGTTGATCCGTCACCAAAATCCCAATACCACGCTACAAGCGGTGCATCAAATACAGTGGACTCATCTGTGAACTGAACAACCAATGGAGCACTCCCTTCAGTCGGATCACCGGCAAAGTCCGGTATAAGAGGAGCATCTACAATCACATCAGTATAAATCGCGTCTGAAATACCAGAGGAATAGACTGCCCTGACAGAATAGGTGTAAGCACCGTTGGGAACATTATTATCAACATACGTTGTATCTTCCCAGGTCTCAGCAATCATATCATTATCTCTGTAAACATTGTAGCCTGAAAGATCTCTTTCAATATCAGTGTCGGTATTCATATCAGGATAAGGAGATGAGCTTGGGGTACTGAATTCCTGTCCTTCAATACCGGCATCTTCAAGATAAGCTCCCAGAGATGAACATGTAATTCCTTCAACATCCATAACAGAGCCTGAAGTCGTACCATCTGAAAAGTACTGCAAAAGCTGCATGCCAGGAGGTCCTTCAATCAAAGCCCGGTTCATATAGTCACCACCATAACCAAGTACATCTCCAGATGACCATGCACCATCCTGCATCGTATACATCTGGTTCGGGTAATCAACACCACCATCAATTCCATATCCTTCCGGATCACCGCCAGCACTCCAATCGTCACTATGAGAAACAATGACATAAAATGGTCCTGACAATCCACTGACACCAACATCTATGGTTGCCCAGCCGTCTTCGGCAACAGCTTCTTCATCAGCAAGCATATTACCGGGCTGGCCTCCCTGGTCGTCGAATACCATCACACGTACCGGACCATGGGTACCATTAGGCCATGGCCAATATTGATCCCCTTCGGAAAGGATTTTTCCAGAAACTGCTACTATATTATAATTCCCTTCAACATCAAACCGGGTTCCATGGGCAAAGCCATTATCATACGTATCATAAAAATAGAATGCGTTTGCAAGGACGCCATCATCATAGGAAAGCTCCATTTCCTCCAAGGCAGTGGGAGAATTCCATGCCAGATGTACATCATTGTAGTCCAGCACTTCCGCAGTGAGATTAGACGGCGGATACACTATTTCGCTCAGTTCAATGACACCCATGTCATAATCTTCAGTGCCCACATCAATCATCCCGTTGTATGGCGCTAAAATACCATATAAAATCTCTACACTATACGTATTGTCTGCATACACTCCTGGAATTTCGAAATTTCCAGATGCATTTGTGGTTCCAGAGTAATCCGCATAACCAGTCAATTCAACAACGGCACCCTGAAGCGGTGTCATGGTTCCAAACTCAACAACCTGGCCATACACCGAAACGGTGGGCATGGCGCTAAGTGTGAAATCAACCGTGGTCGTCTGTTCAGAAATTACTTCCACATCTTCTACAGCGTCAGTATAATACCCAAACAGTGCCGCTGAAGCATCATAGACACCTTCCTGGATCTGAATGGAATAATCACCACTTGAATTCGGGTTATCTGTCCTGTTTCCAACAGTGACAAGCGCATCTGTAACATCACCGGAGCCTCCATCCAAGGTCACATTACCGGAAACAATTCCCGGAGGCGTGCCAATACCAAAGAAATCGACAATGCCCAGCACTGCATCCTCAAGATTGTTATTACCGCCAAGACCTGTAATCTCAAACGAAGTACCAACCGTCCTGTAATTGCCAGCATCGTTGGCAATACCGCAGTCGTAGCCTACCTGATCATTCCTGAAAATGGTAACGGCATTACCGACAGGGGATAATTGATCAATCCAGTTGTTTTCACCGGAATAATTCCAGGACATTCCCTCAAGGAAATCATATCCTGTTACCTGTGAAAGGTCACCAGATCCATCGGCAACAGCGTTGATGCCAAAAAGAGGACCAAAATCATACGCGCCCTGGAACTGCGGATCGTAGTACCACATGTCACTACCTTCCATGTAGAGATTTCCGCCGGAATCAAGGTATTCAGTCAGAGGTGTTTCTGAACCAACAGGAATCACAGTGTTATTGGAGAAAATACCCAATAAAACAAACACAGCGTCCATGCCCGGCAACGAATATTCATCCAGGCTGTAGGCAATCTCAACTCCACCGCTGTAGACATTGTTTAAAGCATTTTTCAACGCCTGCCCGGTTGATGTTGGGTCAAGGTCAATAATGACAACATCAACAGGAACATAAAATATGTCCACCTCAACTTCATCGGTGGGCTCAGATTCACCACCATCGTACATGGCTGTCACTCTGTAGACATAGGTTCCATCATCAAGATTAAGATCATCGTACCCGGGGCTTTCAACAAAATCAATCACTTCCCCATCCCGGTACACATTATATCCCTGAAGATCACGTGTAAGATGGCTTATAACCTGTGGCTCAGCATAAGGCACGCTGGTTACCTTGGCCAGCATCTCATCAGGCATACCCGGCATATCAGCAACTGTACCAACAGTTGCGGATGGACTCGGAGTAGACGGAACAGGATCCAGAGAGATAGATCTCCCATCTTCGGTAGAAATCAACGCCCTGAACATAATATCAGTTAAAGTTGCAATACTCACCCAACTGTTACCCCCATCGATAGTATACCAAGAGTATGGATCAATATCGGACGCATCACCACCACACATATAATTATTTGAACCGGGTGCCATACCATTACGATATTGGACGTCAACATAAAACCAGTCACCTGCAGAGACTTCAACGCCGCTAAAGTCACCAAAATACCAGCCTCCTGCAGGATCACCATTTAGAGCGGTAGTTCCGCTTGCCAGGATATTATTTATATCCGGACCACTGGCTGATCCTCCAAGAAGATGCCAGTCAAAGGAGTCGATGCTGCCTTCAAAAGACATATTAAATTTTCCCGTATTAACTACACAATCCTCAGGATAGGTAAATCCAACAGCCATATGCTGAGTTTCGTCTATGGGAGATGAAATATACCAGTAATTCTCCGCTACACCATCATCATAGGCAAGCTCAATGGCAGACGGATCAACCGGAGGATCCCAGGCAAGGGCCACATTAACCTGCTGAAAAACGGTCGCTGTAAGATTTTCAGGCGGCCAGAGCGGTTCAGTGTATTCCGGAAGATCAATGGTACCAACATCTACATCCTCAGTGCCTACGTCAATATCTGTGTTATAGGTTTGATAACCAGGCTTCGAGACCTTGAGATGATACTCATTATTAACATATACTCCACCTATGGAAAAATCTCCGCCTGCGTCTGTCAAAACCTCATAATCAGCATAGCCGGTTAATTCAATCGTGGCGCCTTCCAGTCCATCAGGAGCATCAAAACCAGTTACATGCCCTGAAACTGACACTGTAGGAATGGCCTCGAGAGTAAAATCAACGGTAGTCGTCTGATCCTCCAATACCTCTATTCCTGTAGCATTGCCATCATTATAACCAAGCTTGGAAGCATTCAGGTTATAGATACCAATACCAATGTCAAATGAGTAATTCCCATCTGAATCGGTCATGGCTTCTTCCTCACCACCAATGGATATAGAAACACCATCAAGCGGATTTCCCTCAAGATCTGAAACTGTACCGGCAAGAGTACCTATGATCTGTGATTCCACCGTAAACGGTACGGCTTCGGAAGAACCAAACTCACCACCTTCAGCAAATACTTCGCCAAACATGGAGAGTTCATAATATCCATTGCCATATGCACAGCAGATACCATCACCAAAGGAGTCATAGATAGTCCAGACATAATCACCGACAGAGAGGGACCAGTCTGCATACACATTTCCCCCGGCCTCACTGTAAGGCCCGCCGGAATCCAGGATGGTTCCGCTGGCATCTCTAAGATCCCAGGTAGTCTCACCTGGATAATTATCAAGAAGGATATGCATACTCACGCCAACCTGGTTCGGGTCGTAGTATACAAGGACTTCAGCCTCATTGGAAGGCAGTGATTCGCCTCCGTCATACTGGGCTGTCACCTCATAAACATAGGTTCCGTTCTCAAGTGCAACGTCCGTATAATCTTCTTCATAAGCAATATCAATAACTTCACCATCTCTATAAACATTGTAGTACTGGAAATCCCGGGTTTGCCTTGCAAGCGTATTATTTTCAGGAATTTCAAGTCCTCCCAATTTTAAAGGAACGTCTTTGGTCCTTTCAGGAAGAGCCGCATTCATTGGCTCAAGAATTATTGGGTTGGATGCTATATCTCTTGCCCCTGGCTCATCGCTCAAAAGACCCTGGATATTCCAGTTGTAGTTCAATCCGTAAGAATTTGCCATGGACTCCCATGTCGCACCATCCAGAGTAAGCATATCTCCAAAGCCTGCCACGGCAGGTCCAGCATCACAGCCAGCAGGAAATTCGCCTGCAGGCTGACTCATTGCAAAACCAATCCAAAGCTCCTGGGAGCCATCAATCACTACCACCTCATCCAGGGCAATCTCATTCCACGTGTCATTTACGGGACTAATATCCTGCTCATGGATGATGGTCCCTGCATTGGCGCCTATCCAGACCCTTAAAGTAAAGGTGGTTGCAATGCCTCTCGGGAAGAAATAGACTGTTGTCAAAAACAGCCCATCATAACCGCCAATACCATCTGTGTCCCACCTGGCAGCGTACATCCAGTCTCCACCAGCGCTCAAACCGATACCGTCATTGTTTACACCGTCATCGTAGTTAATGAATATGGCACTCGGATCCTGCGGGGCATCCCACTCCAGTTCCACATCTACCTGGCCATCATGCTGAACAGCAACACCCTGGAGGTTTGCGGGAGGCCAGAGATCTTCAATGACCACCGAAATGTATTCATCCTTTACTTCAGTACCAGACAAACCATTTTCATCTGTGACTGTTAACGATACTGTAAAATATCCCTGTTCCTCGTATGTATACGTTGGATTCTGATCAGTACTCGTACCACCATCACCAAAATCCCAGGCCCATGATGTGAGATCATAACCGGGGTCAGTAGTAGACAAATCAGAGAAGTTCACTGTGAGCGGTGGTGCGCCTGCAGTCACATCAGCAGTAAAATCTACGTCCGGACCGCTGAAGGGTATCACTACTACAAATTCTACTTTTGTTTCTGTGTCCGTCAACCCTGCGGCATCGGCTACCGTGAGCGACACATCATAATTTCCATCACTCGCATATTCGTGGGTTGGATTCTGTACATCACTCGAATCCCCATCTCCAAAATTCCAGCTATAGGAAACAATTGGGCTCGATCCTTCTACAGAAGCATCTGTGAAACTGACTGTCAAAGGCGGGTATCCCTCAGTATTGTCCGCTGTAAAATCTGCAGTTGGCATGCTTGCACCAGTTGGGGTTACTTTTAATTTTAATGTGTTAAATGCCGGATTATCCAATGACAATGAAGACTCTGATGTCATGTCTATATCAATTCCGAGAGCACCATCAAAGGCATCCGTAAGTTGGAACGATCCCAAAATACCCCAGTTGGTGTTATCCCAGGAAATCGTGACCATGCTGCTTTCATCAAATTGGAGTAAAATATCAAACACATGCTCAACAAGATCATCAACGGAGCCGTTCAGTATCTGAGTAAAGTACCTGTCCCCTCCCCAACCTAAGGCAGCATCAAATGATGGCGGCGGCGGTGCGGGAGGAGCATAAAAATCAATGTTTTCATCATAGCCATCTGTTGCATCCGGTGAAAATCCGAACGTGAGATCAGTTCCATAACTAGATCCCATTGCATTGAGTGTAAATGCAAATTCCGGGTCTCCCGGTTCAATATCCACAACATTGATGTAATTTTCTTTGGTCTCTGTATCCGATCCAGTGCCATCTGTTACAGTAAGCGAAACTGTATATTCACCAAGCTCAGCATAAGTGTGTGATGGGTTCTGATCAGTGCTTGAATCACCATCGCCAAAGTCCCAGCTCCAGGATGAAATTTCATATCCTGTGCTCGCCATGGAAAGATCGGAAAAAGACACTTCAAGCGGAGGCATTCCAACGGTTGGAGTCCCTGAAAAATCAGCTGTGAGAACCACTGGTTCCATCACGGTGATATAATCTGTTTTGACCTCTGTATCCGCAGCACCATTTTCATCGGTTACGCTGAGGCTTACAGTATACACACCTGAGGTATCATAGGTATGGCTCGGATTTTGGTCGCTGGATGTTCCACCATCACCAAAGTCCCAGCTCCAGCTATCAATAGCACCATCGCCCTGGGTTGACATATCAGTAAAACTGACAGCCAAAGGCGAATATCCCTCAGTTGGACTTCCGGAAAAATCAGTATCCGGGCCAGCTACAGGCGCGCTGGGGGTCATAAATATTTTTAAGGTATTGAATGCAGGGTTATCCAGGGTTAGGCTATTTTCTTCAGTCATATCAATATCAATTCCAAGAACACCACCAAATGCATCGGTAAGTTGAAAATCACCCAAAGCACCCCAGCCGGTGTTGTCCCAGGTTATGGTGATTAAGTTGTCTTCTGGATATGCAAGCTGAATATCAAACTCGCGCTCTTCCGTGGTACTGGCAAGGATCTGGGTATAATACCGATCACCATCCCAGCCTAAAGCGGCGTCAAATGCCGGGGGCGGTGGTGCAGGCGGTGCATACTGGTCAATTCCCGCATCATATCCATCGGTAGCATCTGGCGATACACCAATAGTCAAAGGGTAATTGGACGTTCCGCCGGCAGTATTAATAGTAACAGCAAATTCAGGCATGTCGCCTGGATCTTCATCTGTTACGGTGACATCAGCTGTTGTTGTACTTGACAGGTCGCCATCACTGGCATTAAGGCTTACGCCATAGGTCCCTGCAGCATCATATGTGTGGATGGGGTTTTCATCCGTGGATGAATTACCATCGCCAAAGTCCCAGCTATAGGTCATTTCATCTCCATCTGGATCAAATGAGCTATTCGAAAACGTTACTGTTAGACCATCAGCTGTCCAGGTAAAACCTGCTTCTGGAGCAGTGTTCGGTACACTTGTGTCTACAGTTATGTTTACAACTGATTCAATGGAAGGATCAAAAGGTTGGTGGCTGGTATCAACAAGCTCAAGAGTAATTGAATGATCACCATCGGGAACACCTGTTAATTCAATCGGATCAGTGGAATAAACCATATATGATCCATAAGAATTGGCTGCTCCATCGAC
>Ga0207988_1001482_pt1 | contig 11742 bp, 6 predicted proteins | sample ETNtaG_11_FD_185773 | JGI IMG/M metagenome (GOLD analysis project Ga0207988, IMG submission 185773) | Marine microbial and viral communities from oxygen minimum zone, Eastern Pacific Ocean - ETNP201310SV74 (SPAdes) (version 2) | ecosystem: Environmental > Aquatic > Marine > Oceanic ...
ATGTGCAAATTATGAGTTTGACCAATATATCGGGTACTATCAATTTTATTTTTCAGGACATATACAAAAAACTTCATAAGAGTACTCGGGACTGGAGTTGAACCAGCACGTTCTTGCGAACACATGGACCTGAACCATGCGCGTCTACCAATTCCGCCACCCGAGCAAATATGGGTGAAATAATACTCATAAAAATTAATGGTCTTTTCAAGTATGTACAAGAAATTACCATTCTCAGTTATTTCAGCTAAGCTTCTCCCCAATCCGTTTATGGAAATAAAGATTATAGAAGTTTTCTCTATTTTTCATATCAGTAATACCTTCAGCCAAAGTAGTAATATTATTTTTAGCTTTTTCATGACATTTGCTGGCTTTATCAGGTTGACCTATAGCATGATATGTGCGAGCCAGGTACCAGTAAATTAAGGGGTAAGTTACAGGAATGATGCTTCGTGGTTTTTCAATAGCTTTTAATAGATCATTTGGGTTATCACTATTTTCATTGTCTTTATTAGAATTAATGTATAATTTTAATGCAGTAAATAGATCATTCTCATAAGTTCCCTTCAGTTTTTTTATTAGTCGCTCAATCTTTGTGATAATTGGATCAATATTATCACTTTCATTTTCCATTAATATGCACAATTTTTCAATTAGAGTCTGCGTTTCAAACCGTATTTGTTCAGCTGAATTATATAGTTCTATACTTTCATCAATATAAGATATTGCATTGGAAAAATCATTTTGATTGAGATAGTAATGGGCATTGAAATAGTTTAGCTTTCCCTCAAGAAAAATGTCATCAAATTCTTGAACAATTGGAAGCGCTGATTCAACAACTATTTTCAAGTTTTCTAAATCACCTGTTCTGCAGTACCCATCGCCCACTATAACTAATAATCTTGCTTCATAGTTAGTCATGCCAAGTTTACGGAATATACCGATCGCTTTATTACCAGATGTAATTGACTGAGTAAATTGATTAATTACAAGATAACTATTTGCCATAACTGCGTAAGAAATACCCAAAAGGCGATCATCTTCCAGATTTATTAATAATCTGCTGGCTTGTTTATTTTGCTCAATGCTAAGATCAGTCTCTTCTAAATGATTTAATAGATTTGCATAATCTAAGCGGAGCATTGCTTCTACTGTATTATTATTCAGATCAACCTGAATTTTTAGTGCTTTTTCAATATTAAATCGTGCTTTATCCCATTTTCCCCAGGCACTATATAAAGTGCTAAATCCTTTATAAATAAATGCAAGACCCTGGAGGTTGTTTTTTGACTCAGCCATATCCTGGCCTTCTAGTAGTGCGGTCTCTGCTGCATCATTGTTCCCAAGTCTCTGGCATGACATTCCATAGAGGTAATGTGCTTCCACAAAATTACTATCCAGTACTAAAGCTTTTTTAAGCAGTGAATTCCCATTTGCCAGGTCCTCTTTTGATGTGAGGAAATCAGAGCAGTATTTCCCCTCATAATAAGCTTCCAGCGCATCCTGGTTGTTTGTCATTTTATCTAATAGTGAGTCTTGTAATTGCTGAGGTATTTCCATACCGAATTGTGAAAGGACTGATGTAAGTATATGGCTGCGGATATTATTGTTATTGCTCAGTTGATCAGTCCAGGTTTCACTCCATAGTATTTGTCCCTGATTGATATCCAATAGCTCAAAACTGAGTTTAAGAGTCTCTTTTTCTTTCAGAAAGGTGCCATGTAAGATATTATTAACCTGTAGTTTGCGACCGATATCATCCCGTCCCAGTTCGGTATTTTTATAGTGCAATGTCTCATTAAACCCGGGTGTCCGGAAGTTATTGATGTAGGAAAAGTCATTTATGAGATTTTCAGTTAGGCCGTAGGCGATAGATTCATCTTCATCTCTTCCAAGGTTTTTAACATATAGCACAGCCGCTGAAAATGTTTTTCTAGTTGTATACGTGTCCATATCCAGAATTTCAATACCATGGTCACTTAGGTTTTGCTGAAGCTGTTTATCAGATTCAGTCTGGTAGTCATTTTGATCCAGATAAATTTTATAAATCTGATGGGGATTAACAATATTTTTCAGTTTGATATATCCCATTTCCCTTATGGGGAACTCGAACCCGTCTTTAATGAATTCGATAAGTTCAGCGCTGGCAGCAATTCCGCCGCGGGGAGAAATGGATTCAATCCGGCTGCAGAGGTTCACATCATGGCCGAATAAATCATCATCTTTTCTGACCACCTCTCCAGTATGCAGTCCAATTCGAATTTGTATATGGTCCTGTTTGCTGCAGACTGAATTTCGTTTTTTTAAATTAGATTGAATCTTCTGGGCTGTATGTATACTATCTTGCGGGTTTAAAAATTCAGCAAAAATAGAATCTCCAATTTTTTTAATGATCTTGCCGTCATTCTGGCTGATTATGGGCTCGATTATGCTATCGTGGGTGGATAAGAGTTCCAAGGCATGTTCTTGATCCTTATTGGTCATAGCACTATATCCAACAATGTCAGTAAACATGATTGCTTTCAGTTTTCTTTCAATTGGCATAGGGTAATTTAATTAGTATTACCATCAAATCGATAGATTTGAATTTTCAATCATATATTACATTCAGTATACTTTTCGCTTTATCTCTCCCTTATAAATCTTTAACTTTCGCCCCTATGAAAATCATGGTTTTCTCTATATTTTTATTTATGGCAACATTGCTGTATTCAGAAAGTGCACCACCGGGTGCCTTCAGCATTACCCGTATTCACTATGACGGAGGAGGTGACTGGTATGCTGACCCCAGTTCCCTGCCCAACCTATTGGCACATCTGAAAGATCATACCAACATGGCGATCAATCCGCTGGAAAAACGTGCCAAAATCGGTGACGATATTTTTTCTAGAAGCAGTTACCTGTATATAACGGGGCATGGAAACATCAAGTTCAGTGATGAAGAGGCACAAATTCTGCGTGATCACCTGCTGTCAGGTGCTTTTCTCCATGCAGATGACAATTACGGCATGGATAAATCATTCCGGCGGGAAATGAAAAAAGTTTTCCCTGAAAAAGACTGGGTGGAACTCCCCCTTGATCACCCTATTTTCAATATTTTTTATAAATTACCAAATGGGCTCCCCAAGGTCCATGAACATGAAAAAAATCGCCCCCAGGCACTGGGCCTGTTTAACGAAGGTATACTTATGGCTCTGTATACATTTGAATCAGACCTGGGTGACGGATGGGAAGACCCAAGGGTTCATAATGATCCTGAAGATGTTCGTGTAAGTGCCCTTGAAATGGGAACCAATATTATTCTCTATGCTTTAAGCAGATAATGATAAATTCATCAATTACAACATTCATTCACTTATTCCGCACGCAGCAGGTAAAGAGCAAACTTAATCAGGGATTTGTTCAATTGGCTATTGGTACCATCATTTTTCTTATAACGATGGGCTTATTAGAATCCGTTTTCTATTTTTCCAGCCCTGTTAGATTAATAACTGCTGAATTTTTCTTACTTTTATTTTTTACCTTCACCTTATTTATTTGTCTCCGTTTTTTATTACATTATAAATCTATATTCAATAATAGTAGTAATGAGTTTTTAGCTCAGAAATTTGAAAAAAGAGAGCCCAAAATTGGTGACCGGCTTATTAATGCACTTCAGTTAGAAAAATCAATTGAAGCATTAGATGGTGGAAAAGATTTGGCTGAGCACGCTATTAATAAATTAAACAATGAACTGAAAATAATTCCTGAAGAATCTCTATATGACCCCGTTTCTCAATCTCTAAAAAAGACTCTCAAGGTATCGCTACTTTTGGGAATCATCATTACATTAATTTTAATTAATTCTCTGCCTCAAGCACTCCAACGCCTCTCACAACCAAATAAAAACTTTCCCGTTCCTCTACCCTTTGTTCTTAATTCCATGACGGGAAATATGGAAGTATTGGGAGGGGATACACTCACCGTAAGTATTGCAGGTTTTGGAGAATTACCTGATTCTATTCACATTCACTGGCAAGATAAAGACAAAAGCGGGACTGAGGTTGTGGCTGAAAAAAATGAAATTTTTCATCATACGTTTGCAGGAGTTAAACGGGATACTCGCTATTGGGCTGAATACAAATCTCCCTCCTGGATCTCTGCATGGGAAAGTATTACAACAAAGCCCGACACCATTTTTGTTGCTGATAGACCAATCGTCCAACAAGTACAATTTACTATTATCCCTCCCAAATATACAGATTTAGAAGAATATCAACATCCAGGAAATATCACAAACATATCCATTCCGGAAGGTAGTCAAATTAGATTCACAGGAGAATCTTCCAAATTTCTCGATTCTGCATGGATTTATCTGAATGAAACCCCCAATGTCTTATATGTTGATGGTAAAAGATTAAGTGGAACATTTCAAATAACAAATAAATATGATGCTGCTATTTATGTGCAGGATGAAAATGGTGTAAGAAATTTACACCCTCCAAATTACCGAATTTCTATAATACCAGATTCAGCGCCTGATCTTATTGTACAAAATCCCAACCGTAAATTTGAATTAGACGAATCTAACCTTATTGGGTTTGATATTCAAACCAGTGATGATTATGGCTTTTCTGCTTCCTGGTTAGAATATCGAGTAAAAGCGCCCGATTATCTTAAACAGGACACCATGTTATACATGCGTGAAATTACTAATCTTCAAAGGGATGTTAAATCTCAGCAATTATATCATGAATGGAATATATCTAAATTTTCATTGGCTCCTGAAGATGAACTGCATATTCAGATAGTTATTGCCGACAACAACACCCTTTCTGGCCCCTCCCTCACCCACTCTCCCATTTTAATTGGGCGCTATCCTTCTCTTGAAGATCTATTTAATCGTATGGAAGAAGACGAATCTGAGGTAGAAGAATATGGAGAGGAAATTCAGATGAATTTGGAGGATGTTCGTGAATTGGTGGAAGAATTGGAATTGGAACTACTTAAATCTGAAAATGTGAGTTGGGAACAGGAACAGAAGGCTGCAGAGGCATTGGAAAAAATGGATGAAGTATTTGATCAGATTGAACAAATTCAAGAAACCATGCAAAAAATTCAGGAACAGGCAGAACAAAACAATTTAGTTAGTGACGATTTGGTTGAGAAATTTTCTCAATTTCAGGAATTATTAGATGAAATTATGACCCCTGAAATGTTGGAAGCTATGCAGAAAATGCAGGAAGCCATGGAGGAAATGGATCCACAAAAAATGCTGGATGCTCTGGAAGATTTTGAATTTGACATGACAGCATTTGAAGAACAACTAGATCGTTTTATTGAAATGTTTGAGCTGGCATTAGCAGAACAAAAAATGGATGAAGTTGTAAAAAGGTTGGAAAAATTAGCTGAGGAGCAGGAAGCAATTGTAGAAGAACTTAGTAAAGACGAAGACATGACAACATTAGCATCCCGTGAAAGAAGGCAAGAAGAAAGCTTTAAAACCTTAGAACAAGCAATGAAGGATGCTGCGAATGCAATGGAAGCTCTATCTCCCGATGCTTCACAACAACTCTCAGAATTGGCTGAAAGTGAATTGACAGAAACTACTGCTTCAGATTTAAATGAAGCCCGAACTGAAATGCAGAACCAAAACTCATCGGGAGCGAGCGAATCTGGAGGCCAAGCTAGTAGTGGTTTAAACGAAATGCTGGAAATTGCCCAAGAAATCCAGTCTGATTTTCAGGAAGATACTGTTGATGAAATGTTGCGGAAATTTCTGGCACTCATTCGAAATTTGCTATATATATCTCAAGAACAAGAAAATTTAGTAAAAGAAACTGAAGGGTTACGTTCACGAAGCCCGAAGCTAATTGAAACGGCAGTAAAGCAAGATAAAATTCTCCGGGAAAATCAACAGTTTATGGTTCAGTTAATGGAACTATCTCGAGAAACCTTTCACATTTCCCCAGAAATTGGAAGTGCCATCGGCAGAACCAAAACCGCCATGGACCGAACTATTTCACGATTGGAACAGAAGCAAACATCATCAGCTAAAAAGGAAATGAAGAAAATTTTAAAGGGGCTCAATGAAATTGCAAATTTACTTTTGGAATCAGCCGATCAAATGCAAATGAGCGGGTCTGGCTCAGGCATGGCTCAATTTATGGAACAGATGGAACAAATGAGCCAGCAGCAACAAGGTATTAATGAAGGAACCATGAATCTCCCTCAATTAGGTATGATGGCGCAACAACAGATGATGGAACAGCTACAAAAACAGCAGGAAGAATTAAAACAACAATTGGAAGAACTGTTGGGTGAAAATCCTGGAAAAGAAAATACTGGAGCAGGAAAAGCAAAAGATGAGATGGAAGAAGTTATAGAAGATTTTCGGAGAAAACAGGTAGATCGCAAAACACATGAACGGCAACAGCGCATTTTATCTCGAATGCTGGATAGCCAGAAATCCCTCACTCAGAAAGATTATTCTGAAAAAAGAAAAAGTTCAGGTGGTGAAGAAAATATTTATTCGGGCCCCACTGGCTTGCCGGCCGATATGGGTGAGCGAGAAATGCTACTCATCAACGCCATGGAATCAGCTTTGCAGGAAGGTCATTCTCGAGAGTACCAAAATATGATGAAACACTATTTCAGAAGCCTTCAAAAAGGGGAGGGATCAACCAGTGAATAAATTTATCCCTTTAATTCTTACTTTTTCATTGATTGTCTGTCAAAATCAAAACAATCAGGATGTACTTCAACTAATTCAACATAAGGCTAAATCCTTACATCAAAATAAAAATCCAGAATTAGAAAATAAATTTTTACAAGCGAAAACATTGGAGCGATCGGGCCTATATGAAGAGGCTTTACTTTTATTTAAAGAAATCAATAGGGCAAACCCAGGAAATGCAAAATATTTTCTACCTCTAAAAAAGCATCTTAAGCAAACAGAAAGCTGGGATTCACTATTGGTTTATACCCAATCATATAGTCAAGCCCGGAACAATGATTTGCAATCTAAAATAGAATTTTTGGATGTATATATATTGATGGAAGAAGAAGATAAATGGAAACCACTGGCAATTGCTTTGGTGTTGGATTTATCAATAGGTGAAAATTCTATTAAAAATATCTTTCAGCGTTTGGTTAACTCGGGAAAATTAGATTTTGCCTATGATCTACTGATTCAGTACCGCAAGAAAACAGGAAAGAAGGATTTCTATAGTATTGAACTTGGTTCATATTTGGGAATGCGAATGGCTTATGAAAAATCAGTTAGAGAATATCTTTTATTTTTAGAGCATCACCCAGAGCAATTACAGACTATATCTGATCGAATCATGGTATTTCCTGACGATCCGCAAATTAATGCAACTATAAAAGCTGTTCTACAGGATTCACCTGTTAATTCATCCCAATTCATTTTGGCGGATTTACAGTTTAAATTGAAAGAGTTTGATTTGGCTTTTGAAACACTCATTGAAAATGATGCTACTCCATCAATGTTATTATATTTTGGGAAAGATTTATCTAGTGTAAGGGAATACGTTAGAGCCAACAAGGTATTCACACATATAATTAATTCTACAAAAAATGAAAAAATATTAACGGAAACAATTTTTGAAATTGCAAAAGTATTTGAATCAAAATTAGTACTTTCTAGTTCAGATCTGCCATTGACAGGATTTTACCCCAATAATCCATTTTTTTCATCACCATATCTCCCTGTTAAAGACAACTCTGGTACTTCATTGCAACAAGCTATGGAAATTTATGATTCTCTCCGAGTCACTAATAAAAATGCCCAGGCAGCCTATCGATTGGCAGAAGTTCAGTTCAGGGTATTGGGTGATTTGGATGGGGCTTTGTACCTTTATCAGGAAGCATTAATCCATGGTAATTCAAAAAGTCTACAAATTGATGCAGGTTTGGGATTGATAAATATCCTTATTGCTAAAGGTGATTTAGAATCTGCTGAAAAAAAATGTGCTGAGTTAATAGAGAAAACACCAGATGTATTGGAATATAAAATAAAATCTGCTCAGATTTTGTTTTATAAAGGACAGTTTGATGAAACAGATATCAAACTGCGTGAGATAATTAAGAAACTGCCTATGGATAATATTGCAGTAAATGATATTTTGGATGTGATGGCCATTCTAATTGGATTTAGACATAATCAGGAAGAATTTGTTGAATTTGCAAAAGTCCAACTGAATATACAGCAAAATAAACGAACGGAAGCCTTAGAAAAATTGGAATCCATTTTTGATTCAAACGAAATCTACATTGCAGATATGTGTCGCTTTCAGCATGCATGGCTAACCTTTCTGCAAGGAGACGTTGAACTGACTAAACTACAGCTCCGCAAAATAGAAAATGAGACTATATTCAAAGAACTGGCACATATTTTTCAGGCAGAAATTTTGGATTTTATTGATAAAGATATTTCAAATGCCATTGACAGCTATCTTTATTTTTTGGAGCTATATCCCCAAAGTATTTACTATGATGACGTTAGACTTAGACTAAGGGAATTGGCAAGTTAATTTATTGCATATTTAGTTTAGGTAATTCAAGTTAATTTTTATCTTACCTTCTTGATATAATTTTTTTGATCTTGATTTTTTTCTAACGTTACTATTTACTCTTCCTAATGAGTAACAATCACCTCCTTCAAAATCAAATTCAACACAATTAAAATCTAACCCAAAATTATCAAATAAATACCCTTCGCTATCACATTCATCATCTCCAATCCAACCTCTTGAACCTATCTTAACAGTATCTTGATAAGTTGTATCATTTTCAGGATGATAAATATATTTTTTTTCTATTGTTGTAATATCACTGTATTGTGCATCTGTACAGCCTCCATAATATGTCATTAATGTGGTAGTTTTAATAACTAAACTGTCAGGTGGAGAATTAATTAAAGTGTCAATAGTCGGATCTGATTCAAATTCAGTTTCACATAAAATATCTGAAAAATGTACCCCCCTACAATCTACAAGATTACAGTCACCTCTATCATAATCAAATTCAGGACAACTTGTGATATTTAATATAATGCCACTATCAACTCCATAATAATCACACTCCCCATTCCCAATATCTAATGTATCTACTGGAATCGCTGGTTCCAATAACATTAATTGAGGATTACATGGTATAAATAGTGACGAATCAATATTTGGGACTGAATTGCAATCGAAAAATTTACAGATACTTTCCCCAGGTCCACAGTTATATTCATCTGCAGGTTCATAACAATCTACATTATCAGTAGTAAGAGCTGTTATTGTTGTTATATCTAATAATCCATCATCACCAGTCTCACATATATAACTAGGACTTATACAACTGCCTTCTTCATAAACAGTAGCCGTGTTATCATAAGAGTTACAAGCAGCATTGGGGTTTGTACATCCCTTACAATCTTCATTCCATTCTGGAGCACCTATCTGAATACAATCGCCACATAAATCATACATTTTTGCAGTATCCTGATGTACACATACACTATCACAACCAACTATATGTTCACCGGCACAAATGCCATTACAATCAAACTTACTACCTATACAGGCACTATCACAACCCATATACTGATTAAATATCAAGGTAGTAGTTCCTCCAGTACAATAGCCACAATCATCTGCAACAGCCTCTCCACCTATGACACCACTACAATCTTTATCCGGTACCAAAGTGGGCTCCATACATGAAAATAATATTATGAAAAAATAATATGGAAGATGCCTTAATTTCAAACCATACCCTATAAGTAAGTTAATTTTATTTTTATAAATTTATTAAAATTACATAGAAAGGTTAATTTAATTAGAGTGTTAAAATGGCGTTAGTCATTAATCACTACTCACTGAGTAATTCGGTCTTTCTCCTACTCCTCTTTCCCAAGTGAAAATTAAATTTTATCCTCCTAACTATAGCTGGTTTTCTCTTTAAATTATCCCACGTAAAAACAAATTGAAAATAGTAATGCGAATATCTATAATAAAATTTTATTGTATTTTTATCTTTATTGGGGCCGGGTTTTCCCAGAAATTACTCATTCCCATGGATCAACTGCAAACGGATCATCTGAAGGCCTATGGAGTAGCTTTTTGGACTTTGAAAAATGGAGAAGAGGTTGATTGGCTCCTGAATTATCGAGGCGGGTCATTTATGATAAATTACAATAGTATTATCGAGAGGGAACTGACAATTAGAGGAGTGTACTTCGAGCCAATAAATACAGCCATTTTAACAGAAATATTTGCCAAGATTGAAGAAAATAATATGGATATGGTATTGCTGGAAAAATTACCAAAAATTGCCGTTTATTCTCCACCAGATAAACAACCCTGGGATGATGCCGTTACTTTAGCATTGACTTATGCAGAGATTGATTATGAAGTAGTTTTTGATGAAGAGGTCCTGTCTGACAAACTAGAAGATTATGATTGGCTGCATTTACACCATGAAGATTTTACGGGGCAATATGGAAAATTTTATAAAAATTATCATAATGCATCCTGGTATAAAAATATGGAAATGCAGTTTAATGCAACTGCAAATAAATTTGGATTTTCCTCAGTTCATGAATTAAAAAAACAAATTGCAGTAAAAATAAAATCGTATATTCAAAATGGTGGCTTTCTGTTTGCCATGTGCTCTGCTACTGATTCATTTGATATCGCTCTTGCAGCAAAAAATGTTGACATCGTAAGTACAGTTTATGATGGAACTCAGGTTGATCCAAATTATAGAAATAAAATGGATTTTACAAATTCTGTAGCATTTGAAAATTATAATTTATATACCAATCCTATGACGTATGAATATTCTACTATTGATGTACCGCCCAGTCATAAACCGGTTACAAAAGGTGCTGAAGCAGATTATTTTTCCCTATTTGAATTCTCAGCAAAATGGGACCCCGTACCCACTATGCTCACTCAAAATCATGTTTCCGTTATAAATGGATTTATGGGGCAAACCACAGGCTTTGCCCGTTCAACTTTAAAAAATCATGTGCTCATTATGGGAGAAGTTGAAAATGATGAATTGGTGAAGTATATTCATGGTAATGTAGGCAAAGGAACATATACCTTTTTAGGTGGCCATGATCCTGAAGATTATAGACATTTTGTTGGTGACCCACCTACCGATCTTTCCCTACATAGAAATTCTCCAGGATATCGGCTCATATTGAATAATGTGTTATTTCCAGCAGCTCGAAAGAAAGAGAAGAAGACGTAGGGGATTGCGGAATATGAATTTAAAAATTAAAACCCAAATTTAATTGCCAGTTTTGCTTTAAAAACTGGATCAGCCTGCTCTGCTGATGGAAGATTATCTACAGCTTTCGAATAATCCATATTCAGTCCAATTGTAATATTGGGTTCGGGAATTTTATACTGAAGTCCAAATTTTAAGGTTAATTTTGAATTATTGAGTTCATCTGCATCATCGAATTCATCCGCTCCGTGTTCATCATATTCATTATTATTATTCAAATCTACTATTAGAGTATCCCCCGCAGACCAAATGTCATTATTATCAAGATCATCATAATAGTCTGAATTTAAATCAAATGATCCATTATCATTCCAATCCCAAGTTAACTCTTCACCTGAATTCCAAAATTCATTTCCACCTTTGTACCCAATTACATAATTCCCACCAATCGTCACATTTAGTTTTTTATCCAAAAGTTTGTAGCCTAATTTTGTACTCATTACAGTTATTTCT
>Ga0207988_1001502_pt1 | contig 11603 bp, 16 predicted proteins | sample ETNtaG_11_FD_185773 | JGI IMG/M metagenome (GOLD analysis project Ga0207988, IMG submission 185773) | Marine microbial and viral communities from oxygen minimum zone, Eastern Pacific Ocean - ETNP201310SV74 (SPAdes) (version 2) | ecosystem: Environmental > Aquatic > Marine > Oceanic ...
CGACTGGTGGTTGATGAATCCATCGTCCGTACTTTCAAAATCAGTCCAGATTCCGCCCATTGAGTAATGGACTGCCGGAAAGATTTCCATCGGCTCTTCACGCGGATCAACTCCAGTAAATTTTTCATAAATTTCAAGGATGCCACCCAGGCGGTCATCGAGGAATTCACGGCTTTTATGAGTCAGGTCCAGATAAACCTTCATTTCACCATGGACACCCAGCTTCTCATTGATGCAGATGTCGTAAATTTCCCTGGCTCCCACATCCCGTGGGACAAGGTTTCCGAAGCGAGGATATTTTTCTTCAAGAAAGTACAACCTTTCTGCTTCAGGAATATCCTTCGGTTTTCGTTCATCTCCTCCTTTTCTGGGAACCCATACACGACCACCTTCACCACGGGCAGATTCACTCATCAATCGTAACTTGTCCCTTCCAGGTATGGCAGATGGATGGATCTGGATGAATTCTGGATTGCCGTATTTGGCACCCTGAAGATACGCCGAGGTGGTTGCTGTTCCAGTACATACCATCGAGTTGGTGCTTCTCCCATAAACCAGCCCAGGCCCACCTGTAGCCAGGATGACTGCATCTCCCCGTTCCGAACGGATTTCTCCCGTTCTGAGATTATTGATGGTAGCCCCCACGCATCGCCCCTCACTATCCAGGACTGCTCCAAGGTATTCGTGCCACTCCATTTTTTCAACCAGCCCCCTGGTCTCAAAACGCCTCACCTGTTCGTCCAGAGCATATAGCAGTTGCTGCCCCGTGGTTGCTCCGGCAAATGCAGTACGGTGATGGAGGGTTCCTCCAAATCGCCTGAAATCCAAGTTCCCTTCCGGAGTGCGGTTGAAGGGTACACCAAGACGGTCCAGCAGATAGATCACGAAGGGAGCGTGATAACACATGTCTTTGCAGAGGGGCTGATTAGCCAGAAAGTCTCCACCTTTGACCGTGTCATAAAAATGAATTTCAGGAGAATCTCCCTCTCCCTTAATATTGACTGCCCCATTGATTCCACCCTGGGCACATACGGAATGGGAACGTTTTACGGGCTGGAAGGAGACCAGCAGGACTTTGGTTCCCAATTCGGCAATTTTCATCGTTGCCGCAAGTCCAGCGAGTCCTCCTCCGATTATGATAACTCTTTGATCAGCCATGATTTGTCAATTGCAAAAAATAGGATTTTTCGACGCTCCCATTGTTACCAAATTGCTGCAAGAGCGTATAATGCACTGATGGTTAAAACAAGAAATGTGATGATGCTGATCACCCTCATCCTCTGTTGGGATTTAGGAGTGAGTGCAACCCCCCAGGTAATGCTGAAGGTGTTGATCCCGTTTGCAAAATGAAAGGTTGCTCCAAGGATTCCGAGGACATAGACGGTTTTGGTCACCAAACCGGTTTCAGGATCAGAAAAACCTTCTGCCAGATGCTCCCAGTGAGTCCCCCAGGTATCGGCTACCAATGGACCGAGTTGAGCATTCCAGACATGGGCAATGATGAAGAAAAGCACCCCGATGCCACTGAGACGCTGCAGCCAGTAAAGCAGGTGAGCAAAATAGTGATAACTAGGTTGAACCTGGGCTTCGAATGTAATCAATGCCCCGAAAACGGAGTGAAAAATGAGCGGGATGTAGACGACCAGGACCAGTATCCAAAGCGCCAGCGGGCTATCATAAAAGGAGTTGACTTCCTCATTATAGACTTCTGCACCTGAATGGAGATAGAGCTGAATGTAGAGGTGGTAGATGAGAAAAATCCCGACGGGAATGATTCCAGTAAGACTGTGAATCCGTCGATATATAAAATGCGTGTCCATCGAACCCTTTGGGATGGGAGTTGACTGACAAGGAATGTTAAACTTTTTAAAATCGGAGCTTATGGGGCAATCATAAACGACCTTCCGATTCGTATTTACCCGTCTTCACTCAGAACGTGATCATCCATGAAGGATACCCTTTTGTATCCTTTGGAGAAATCAAAGAATGAAGACTATTGCGCAGGCTGGGCTTTGCCCATGGCTATCGCCAGCCTTGATTTATAACGAGCTGCTGTACGACGGTGCAAAACCCCTTTGGTGACTGCCTTGTCAATGGTTTTTTGGACCCCAGGATAAGCCGTTTTCAGACTTTCAGGGTTTCCTTCCTCCAGTAACACGCGGAATTTTTTAATTGCCGTGCGGGTGCTGGAACGGAGCGCACGATTACGCAGGGTTCGTTTTTCTGTTTGCCGGATACGTTTTTTTGCAGATTTATGATGTGCCATGGTTTCCTTGATTACAGTTAAAAAGCGTTTTCCAAGTGTTCTATCAATCCTTCCTGTTTTTCATTCAATACGATGGATATCACGTCGAAACGGGGTTGACGTTTTTCATTTTCATTTTTCATCAAATACATCCCTGCCAATTCCCGAATTCTTTTTACTTTGCTTTGAGTGACGGACAAAGACGGATGCAGCTTATGTTGCTCGCTTCTCGTTTTGACTTCACAGAATACCAGATATTCTTTGTTACAAGCAATGATGTCGATTTCCCCATAACGGCAACGATAGTTTCTCTCTAAAATCAAATAATCTTGCCGTTCGAGATGTTCAGAGGCCATTTGTTCCCCGATCGACCCGATTTTTTTTCTTACATCAGTCAAAACAAAGAAGACTGGATGGCTTCATCCTGATTCCCGACATACTGAAACGAATGCCGGTGAATCATGCTGGGCCTCCTGGTTTCAAGCATTTCCCGATGTCCCTTCGTGGGGTATCCCTTGTGCCTTTGGAAATCCCATCCGGGATAGAGGCAATCCATTCCATGCATCACCCGGTCTCTCACGACTTTCCCAACGATAGAAGCCGCAGCGATGCTTGCACAGCGGGAATCTCCCTTCACCAGAGCTTTTCCAGGCTGATTCAATTCCGGATACCGATTTCCATCGACCAGCACATAATCCGCTTTGGGATTCAAACGTTCTACAGCTTTTTTCATGCCGGCCATGCTGGCCTGCAACACATTCAGCCGATCAACTTCGCTGGCTGGCATCGACACGGTACTGACTGCAAAGGCTTCTTTACAGATGATCTGGAAGAGTACGTCTCTTTCTTTCGGTTTCAATTCTTTCGAATCCGCCAGACGGTGCTGAGCATTCCAGTTTTTGCCAAGGATGACTGCAGAAACCACGACGGGACCCGCGAGTGGGCCTCTTCCGGTTTCATCCACCCCGGCGATGTTTCTGAATCCTTCACGCCAGGCTTCCTGTTCGTGGCTCAGATCAGCCGCGATGGATCATCCTTTCCTTAATCCTTGCCGCCTTACCACGACGTTCACGCAGATAATAAAGCTTTGCCCTGCGGACTCTTCCAACCTTGAGCACCTTGATGCTTTCGATACGCGGAGAATGCAGGGGAAAAATACGTTCCACGCCATATCCCTGCGCCACTTTCCTCACCGTAAAAGTCGCCTTGTTGTTTTTAGGACCGCAGTGCTTGCGCAGCAGTACCCCCTCAAAGGACTGGATCCGTTCCTTGTTCCCCTCGATGATCCGGTAGTTCACTCTAACGGTGGAACCTACTCGGAGATCCGGGAGATCATCTCGCAGTTGTGATTGTTCCACGAGTTCCATTGCTGTTGCCATGATCTTACTCAATGCTTCGGGTTGTCAAATCAGGTCGCCTTTGCCGTGTTCTTTCCAGCGCCCGGGTTTCTCTCCATGCTTGAATCCGGCTGTGATTTCCGGACAGCAGTTCTTCAGGCACTTCCATGCCTTTATAATTTCTTGGCCGCGTATATTGCGGATATTCCAACAGGTTCGCGGCAAAGGATTCTGTTTCTGGAGAATCCGGATTTCCCAGAACTCCTGGAACCAGACGGCTGACGCTTTCGATGATCAGCATTGCTATCACTTCACCACCTAAACAGACATAATCACCGCCAGAAACTTCCTCATCCACAAGTTCGCGGACCCTTTCGTCAAAACCTTCATACCGTCCACAAACCAGGAGCAAAACCTCTTCACATCTGCTCCATTCTTTTGCCTTTTCCTGGTCGAACGGCTTTCCTTGCGGAGTCAGTAAGATCCGTCTTACGGAACGCCCCTTTTGCTGGTGATGCGTCACTCGCTTTTCCAGCGCTTCCGCTATGGGTTCGACACGCAAAAGCATTCCAGGCCCCCCACCGAAAGGTTCATCATCAACCTGGTGATGAGGACCAAGTCCAAATTCCCGGAAATTGTTCATTTCCACCTGAAAAAGCTGCTTTTCGAGTGCCTTTCCAATCAGGCTTTCTGAAAGAAACGACCGGAAAAGTTCCGGGAACAGAGTCAGCAGGTCAAAATGTAACATTCCGGATTATTAATCAGAGGCATTACCGGAGAGCCTCCTTGATTCATCCCTTGTGATTCTTTGATGATGCATTAGCTTTTTTTTCACCATCATCAATCAGTCCCGGCACCGGATCGATCACCATCCTCCTTGCTTCTAAATCTAGTTCAAGTACCACTCCTGGAGCATCTGGGATCATGTATTCTTTTCCCTGATGCTGCACTTCATAGATCAGATTTGCACCCGTCTCAAATCCACCCTTCACCACGCCATAATCCTGACCTTGACGGTCGTACACCTGACATCCCGGGAGACGGTGTAAAAATACTTCACCTTTACTCAACGGCCTCAGTCTGGAGTCTGGAATCAAGAGACGCATACCTTTGAAGGCCCCGGCCTGCTCCCTACTCTCCAATCCTGAGAGGCGCAGGAGCCAGACGTCTTTATGAACTTGGATTTCATCGATTTCGACCTTTTTCAGGCCCTCCCTCGTCTCCAGAAGCAATTCCTTCTCCTGAAGGTAGTAATCCGGAGTGTCCGTCAGGGGTCTGACTCTCAATTCTCCTTTCAGACCATGGACACCCAGTACCGACCCGATCCAGGTCAGATGCTCATAATCCGGAGGATTGTTCATGCTCCTCCTAAAGATTTAACGCCTAAATCGATGGAAGACGTCTTCAGACTCCTTCGATTTCTGCCTGTTTCATCAATTTACGCACACGGTCTGTAGGCTGTGCACCCGCTGAAAGCCAGTACTTGGCACGTTCTGCATCAATTTCGAAACGGTTTTCCTGGATCATCGGATTGTAAAATCCGATCCGCTCGATGAATTTGCCATCACGTTTTTTACGGACATCAGCAACGACAATCCGATAATAAGGTTTTTTCTTAGCTCCCCCGCGGGCGAGGCGAATTTTGACCATATTGAGTTTCTCGTTTTAGTTCAAAGTTTTTAATGAATATCAATCCCTTACATCATGCTTTGCATCATACGCATCGCTTTCCCGGGATCCTGGGTTTTTGAAAGTTTGTGCATCATCTTCCGCATCTGCACGAACTGTTTAAGCAGCCGATTCACATCACTGACCCGCATTCCGCTTCCTTTGGCAATCCGCAGCCTCCTGGAACCATTCATCATGTTGTGATTGCTTCGTTCCTTGAAGGTCATGGAACTGATGATGGCATCAACACGAGTGATTTGTTTTTCATCGAAATCTGCATTTTTCAGCGCTGCCGTGTTGACTCCTGGAATCAGTTTAACGATATCAGTCATCGAACCCATCTTGCGCATTGAACGAAGCTGGTCTCGGAAATCATCCAGGGTGAATTCATTGCGGCGCAGTTTGCTCTGCATATGCAGGGCTTCTTTTTCGCTGTAAGTCGATTCCACCTTTTCGATCAGCGAAAGCATGTCTCCCATGCCGAGGATGCGCGAAGCAACGCGTTGGGGATGGAAAGGTTCGAGATTTTCTAGTTTTTCACCCGTGGTAATGAATTTGATCGGTTTTTGGGTGATGGCCCGGATGGATAGAGCAGCACCGCCCCGTGCATCACCATCCATTTTGGTCAGCATCACTCCACTCAGTTGCAATCGGTCATCGAAACCCTTGGCCACATTGACAGCTTCCTGACCGGTCATTGCATCTGCAACAAAAAGAATTTCATCAGGATTCACATTTTGTTTGATCCGTGCCAGTTCTTCCATCAGTGTTTCGTCTATCTGCAGACGTCCCGCAGTATCGATGAAGACGTATTCGGCCAAGTTTTCTCTTGCTTCACGGATCCCGGCTTTGACGATATCCACCGGATCCTGACTGACTTTGGAGTCATAACAGGGGACCTCTAAAGTACGTGCCAAAACCTGAAGCTGGTCGATCGCCGCAGGGCGGTAGACATCGGCCGGAATCAGAAAAGGCTTTCCCCCTTTCTTTTTACAGTGAAGGGCCAGTTTGCCCACGGATGAGGTTTTTCCTGATCCTTGCAGACCCACCATCATGGTGATTAAGGGAGGTTGAGTGGCAGGAGCCAGGTCGACATTCTCCCCGCCCATCATTTCAGTCAGTTCTTCGTTGACAATCTTGATGAACTGCTGCCCCGGAGTCAGGGAGGTCTGAACTTCCTCGCCCAGCGACCGTTCCTGGACCGTCTTGAGGAATGATTTGACAACCCGGAAATTCACGTCTGCTTCCAACAAAGCGCGCTTCACTTCATTGAGCGTGTCGCGGATGTTATTCTCATTGAGACGTCCACGACCCCGCACCTTGCGGAGAGATCCTGTCAGTTTTTCAGAAAGCTGATCGAACATACTTTTTTAGAAAAATAAAAAACTATTTATTAAACATGAAAAAGTCCTTTTTGTCAAGCATGGCTCCTCTTCTCTTGAATCCTGAATGGATTGGAAAAACAAGGCTTAAGTGCAAGAAAAGCGAACGCGAATGAAAAACAATAGACCTGAAAAAATGGCGTCAGGACATCTCGTATTCAGCCAAAAAAAAACCCCGCACCGAAAAACGGAGCGGGGTTCTTGATTGGCTCCCCAAGCCGGACTCGAACCAGCGACCCAGTGGTTAACAGCCACTTGCTCTACCAACTGAGCTATTGGGGAACAAGCTCTTTGGAACACAATAACTTATTTGATTCCAGGATTGCTTACAAGTTTTTTATCGGCTTGAGAAAGTTCATTTTCTGGCTGATGGAGGCTGATTTGGGAAATCCTTCTTCGACCTTGACAAAAACCGGAGAAACCCCTGAATACTGTTTCAGAACTCTTTCAAGATAGGCTAAAAGCAGAGGCCAATAGCGCTCACGGTAGCGTCCCAGCATTGGAGTGTGCCGGCCTTCAGGAACACTCCAGAATTCCTTAGGCTGAGAGGCTGCTTCAAAAAGCTCGAGTCCATGCTTGAAGGGGACGACAGGATCCTGGGTCCCATGAACGATTAGAAGCGGAATGGGTGAAATATGATGGACCACCGGTTTTGGTGCAAAACGATCGTCGAAAAACCAGCGTGAAAAGGGATTGCGGAACCAGCGCAGAATGCCGATGTTGTTCATCTTATCCTGGGCAATTTGTCGATAAGAGGCAAAAGCCGATTCTGAGATGGCAGCCGCCACCTGTGGAGGTTTTCGGTTTCCAAGCCAATTGAGGGCAATCGCACCCCCAAGGCTTTGTCCGAAAACGATGAGCGGTCCAGGATCCTTTTTCCTTCCATGGATCAGGTATTCCAGGGCAGCATCCGCATCTGCAAGGGTTCCTTCAGGATTTGGGGACCCTTCTGAAAGACCATAGCCCTGATAGTCGAAGGTGAAGAGGTTGTATCCTGCAGAGGGGAATTCGATGACAGAAATCAGAAAATGACTGATATTATGGGAGTTCCCGTGAAAATAGAGGATCGTCCCCTTTGCCGGTTTGATGGATGAGGGCAGGAACCATCCGTGGAGTTGCTTTCCCTGACTGTTAAGAAAATAGACATTTTCGTGTCGGGCACCGAACATCTCCGGTGTAAAAAAAAGCTTATCCGTCGGAAAATAAAAAAGTCCCTGGCAGCCTGAAAACACAAGAGATATGAAAAGCAACAAACAACTACAAGCATTTCGTTTGATGCTGAATCGCCAATGGCTCTTCATCCTGAAACCCATCCTTGGCCTGTGATGAAACATTACATCCTGAAACTGCTGATTCTTCTTCACGCTCATTCGGCCCTTGCCGCCCAAGATATTCCAACAGGATGGAATATGATTTCTCTCAAAGACATCAAGTTGAGGACCATCGACGGAGACACCTTTGAGGCGGATCTGAACCGAAACGGTAGGATAGCAGGAAAACAGGAGCGCGTCAGGCTGCTTTATGTCGACACTCCAGAACTCAACGAATCCCACAAGGGCAAGGATCTGGAACATGGCATCCCTGCACGAGGTTTTCTAGAAAACAAACTTGCTTCGGGGGATTGCAGGCTCTGGGTGGATCCGGAAAATTCCATTGGAAACAGAGGACGTCTGCTCGGATTGTTGGAATGTGCAAAGACAAACATAAGCCTAGAACTGATCACCCAAGGACACAGTTATTTCGACACACGTTTTTCCCAACCTCGGGATTATGTGCTCTACGCACGTCAGGAAGCCCGTGCCTTCAATGCCCGGCTTGGAATCTGGAGCAGAACTGATTCAAGAAATGTCTACCTGAAAAGATTGAGAGACGAGGGGAAAACCGTCTATTCCTTAAAAAATCCACTCTTCAAAGTCCAACCCAAGGAATCCCTCAGCCTTCAACCTGCTGTACATGAGGGGCGTTTCCTCAGAGTCCGTGGAAGGGTTGAAACAATCCGGGATTTGAGTCGGGGTGCGCGTTTGATCTTCCTCCAAAACCGGTTTCTCAAACCGGGCCTTCCCGTGATCACCTTTCCAAAACAGAGAAAAGCAAGTCGGATGGAGAACCTGAGGGTGAAAACCCGCATCCAGGTCGAGGGTTTTGTACAGTTATACCGGGGGAAGCAATGGCAGATTCGGTTTCACCGGGGAATGGTACTGAACTGAAACGAACAAATAATGGAGTTTTTTCACCATCATTGCTTGCGCATGCGTTTCAACATCGCATCCTGGGATACTTCATGATAATCATAGGACCGAGTCAGAGAATTTACCGATGTGGTTGGAGCACCGGAGCCTCCCTCAGAAAAAATCTGCGTCTGAGCTTTTTTGCTAGGATTGATGTTGCATCCCGGAAGCGTGATTCCGAGCAGGAGGGTAATCGCAAGCAGCTTTATTTGATGCATTGGTTCTTGGTTTGATTTAAGTTCATATATTTCTGAAAAGAGAATTTAATCGTTTCGAAAGCCCCATACAAGTCCATTGTCGCTTGAACGTCCGAGGAGGAGAAAAACTGATGAAATCCTATTTGATCTTCAATCCGGCAGCAGCCAGGGGCAAAGCGGGCAAACGCTGGCCGCATGTCGAAAAGGAATTGGAATCGCTCCATGGCCCCTTCATCTCATGTTTCACGGAAGCACCAGGCCATGCGACCCAACTCACCCGCAAGGCATTGCAAGAAGGTGCCGAAAAAATCATTGCAGTGGGAGGAGACGGGACCGTGAATGAGGTGGTGAATGGTTGGTTTGAGAACGATGAACCCATCGCTCCCGAAGCAATTCTCAGTGTTTTCATGTGCGGATCAGGTTGCGATTTTCAGCGCAGCCTGACTCCACGGTCTTTTGTGAAACCTCTGCCAAAGGACGATTCCTCAGGAATAAGCAGGATCGACGTTGGAAAAGTCACCTTCCACGATGAATCCGATGGAAATTGCATTCGCTATTGTGCCAACATTGCAAGTCTGGGACTGAGTGGTGAAGTAGACCGTTTTCTGATTCGTCATCCTGAGTTGAAACGACTCGGGGGCCAAGCCCTTTTTCTTTATGCCACCTTGGTTCAGGTGCTGAGTTGTCCGCAATTTCATCTTAGACTACTTTTGGATGATACGTCCGAAGTCGAGATCCAAAGCCGCCTGGTCGCAATCGCCAATGGTCAGTTTTTTGGAGGAGGGATGCATGTCGCCCCTGGCGCCCTTCTGGATGACGGGTACTTCGAGGTGGTCTGGCTGGAGGAAATGAAACTGCTAACTTTTTTGCGGCACCTTCCCAAGGTCTACTGGGGAAAGCACATCGGCATCCCGGGAATTCAAATCAAACATGCCAAAAAGGTGGAGGTTCTCAGCCAGGAAACCGTTTGGCTCGATATCGATGGGGAATCCCCTGGAAAACTGGATGCCCTTTTTGAAATCCTGCCGGGATGCTTGAAAATTCAGCTTTGACGAGATTCTTAGAAGATGGAAAAGATTTATTATAACCTCCAGGATCCTCCGACTTGGAAACCAAGTCCGGAAGACCTTCCTGCTGATTCAGGAGCCGTGTTGCTCATGCGTCACTCCATCAGGCCACCCATGATTGCAGGGCAATTCGGCACCCAGATCAAACTCACTCCAACAGGTCTCACCAGGGCAGCAGAACTTGGAGAAGCCTGGGGGAACCGCATCCTCCAGGTCTCCAGCAGTTCTTCCTTGCGCTGCATGACAACAGGGGATCAGATCATCCGGGGTGCAGGGTTAAAAATGACAACCTTTCATAACCCAGCATTGGGCGAACCAGGTGCCTTCATCGATAATTCTCAAAAAGCCATTACAACAATGAAGCAACAGGGCCCGATGGAACTCGTCAATGCACTGCTTCAGGAGATTTCCATCCCTGGTCATTTGAGCGTCGAGGAAGGCACACGGATCATGCTCGAGTCCTTTCTCTCTGACAATCCTCCGAAAGGCAAAATCCGAGTCGAGATCACCCATGACACCATTCTGGCTTGCATGCTTTATCATCTTCAGGGGGTTTCCTCGTTGACTGAAAAGGACTGGCCGAGAATGCTGGAAGGAATTCTACTCTGGAAAGAAGGTCAAACCATCTTCTGGAAATGGCGTGGACAACCAGGAAACAAGGCCTTAATTCCTTAGATTCCATAACCGGAATCTAATTGCAACCGCCTGTTTGAAATCGAGTCGCCGACCAGTTTTCTTCATGCGGATCGAACTTCAGCATCCGACGATTGCCTGATGCATCGCAATGTGTGACCAGTATATTTTCATTCAATCCAAAAACGCCTGACACCGTGTAACCTTCCACTTCGGGTTTCTCCGCTGCAGAAATCCATGAGACTCCGGAAGTTTCCCGCTTCTCCAAAATCCCATTGCCTCCGTTCAGACTGAAACGGTAAGTCTGGCTTCCTGACTCGATACTGGCCTGACAGAATCCTTCTTGACAGCCTGATGAAGGGTTTTTTGCACAGCCTGCCGACAACAGTATGGACAGCAGAAGATAGGTCCAAAATCGATTGATCATCATCCCTCCTTATCTTGAATGACCCTATCATGCGTTTCCCCCTCCTTAGCAAGCTTAATGACCATGAAGTCGACTTGATTCTGATCCGACATCTGATATCGTTATCTGTATCAAATTCATGCCTTCAAACCCCAGAAGGCCTCCAAGCTCCCGTAGTTTAACTGGATAAAATAGGGGATTCCTAATCCCTAGCTCTGCGTTCGAGTCGCGGCGGGAGCACCACTGTTTGCAAAGGGTTGCAGGCCATTCGACCCAATTTTGAAAACTTGGGCTCCCAACCCGGCACGTTTACGGAATCTTTTTCTTTGTCGACGTTGATTGTATTGAGAGTCTGATTTCAGAGGAGCAGAAGGTGTCAGCAACCGGGTTTTACCCAATTCCTTTTGGCCCCTGTAACCCCGGTCTGCAATCAGGATTTC
>Ga0207988_1001504_pt1 | contig 11595 bp, 9 predicted proteins | sample ETNtaG_11_FD_185773 | JGI IMG/M metagenome (GOLD analysis project Ga0207988, IMG submission 185773) | Marine microbial and viral communities from oxygen minimum zone, Eastern Pacific Ocean - ETNP201310SV74 (SPAdes) (version 2) | ecosystem: Environmental > Aquatic > Marine > Oceanic ...
AGCGGTTTCAAGCGGAACCTCCGCACTTCATATAGCTTGCTTAGCAGCTGAGCTTGGGAAAGGCGATATATTATGGACATCTCCAAATACCTTTGTTGCGTCTGCAAATTGTGCATTATATTGTAACGCTAAGCCGGATTTTGTGGACATAAATCCCCTTTCATACAATATGGATGTTGACAAACTGGAGGCTAAACTGATAGAGGCCTCTAAAACAGACTCTATTCCCAAAATTGTAATACCAGTTCATTTTGCCGGTCAATCCTGTGATATGGAGCAAATTTATCATCTCGGCAAAGATTATAACTTTACTATTATTGAAGATGCTTGTCATGCCCTTGGAGGAAGTTATAAGAATAAAAAAATAGGTTCATGTGAATTTTCTGATATGGCGGTCTTCAGTTTTCATCCAGTGAAGATTGTTACAACAGGTGAAGGTGGTATGGTCTTAACCAATAAAGACGACCTTTATCAAAAACTTATTCGCTTAAGGACCCATGGTATCACAAGAGAGTCTAAATTCATGGAAGGGGACTCTGATGGGCCGTGGTATTATCAACAGATAGATCTTGGGATGAACTACAGGATAACTGATATCCAGGCTTCACTCGGCATAAGCCAATTAAAACGTATAGATGATTTTGTTTCAAAACGACATGAGTTAGCCCAACAATATAATAAATCACTTTCTGGCCTTCCATTAATTCTTCCGTATCAGCATCCTGATAATTATTCTGCTTATCATCTTTATGTTGTAAGGCTAAAGCTTGATAAAATAAATAAGACCAGGAAAGAAGTTTTTGAATTCTTACGTAATAAAGAAATAGGTGTTAATGTACATTATATTCCAGTGCACATTCAGCCTTACTATAAGAAACAAGGATTTGAATATGGTCAATATCCGGAAGCCGAGAATTATTATGAAGAGGCGATAACACTTCCATTATATCCTTTAATGACAGAAAAGGAACAACAGAAAGTAATCGATTCTCTTCACGAAGTATTACAATGAGAAAGCTTATTATAGTTCAAGCACGTATGACATCTACGAGATTGCCTGGTAAAGTAATGAAGATAGTTTGTGATAAGCCTCTTTTGGAACATCTTATTGATAGGTTAAAAAGAGTGAAATATGCGGATCAAATAGTGATTGCAACTACAGTTAATGAGACAGATGATATAATTGTTGAGTTATGTAAAAAACTTGATATTTCTTATTGTAGAGGTTCTGAAGAAGATGTACTAGGGCGATATTATGAAGCCGCAGTTGAATACGGAGGAGATGTAATTATTCGTATAACATCTGACTGTCCGGTAATTGATCCAGATGTAGTTGGTTATTTAATAGATTTTTATATGAAAAATTTAAAAAAATATGATTATGTAACAAACACCCTGAAGCGCACATATCCCCGGGGAATGGATACTGAGATAGTTTCTTTTAAGGCCCTTAAGGAAGCCCATTTCAACGCTTATGATCCTTTTGATAGAGAACATGTAACACTTTTTATCAGAAATAGACCCACACAATATCGCCGTCATAATATTAAATATTCTTCTGACTTAAGTCGTTATCGCCTGACAGTTGATACATCAGAGGATATGGAACTTATTAGAAGGATATTTGAGTCCTTATATGTTGAGAATCCTGAATTTAGTATGAAAGACATCCTCTCAAAAATGGCAGCTAATCCTGATTGGATTAAAATAAACTCTTATGTTAAACAAAGGTAAATATAATGCTATGCGGTATATTTACAAATAGAAATGTAAGAATATCAGAAAAATGTTTTCTAAAAGCTGAGTGTTCTCAGTTCATAAGAAATGAGTAAAAGCTTGATTATCTTTTGTAGTCCTTTCACAAAGAATACTAATAAAAACGTTTTTTATTAGTATCGCTAAAAAAATATTTAATTAAAATGATATAGAAAGATTAATTTTATATGAAAAAGTCAAATTTACCGGCTATATTAGGGGGAAAACCTATTTTAAAGAAACCTTACCATTTGGTTAAACCTATATTTCCTCCTATTTTGGAGAATATATCGGGAGATCACATTTAAATCTAATCAGAAAGCCATAATATACTATAAAGAAGAAGGTCAAGAATCGTGACGACGCTGCTGTAGAGGATTAAACTTATAAGTATCATGAAGAATAAAATAAAGAACAAACCAAGGGTGTTATTAATAAATTCGCCCACCGGGAAGGATATTGCAAGAGGGTTTACTTCAACACAGTATCCTTTATCCCTTGCGTCTCTTGGCACTTATCTTGAGAATAAAGGCATTGATGTTGTGATGTTTGATTTTTGTGTAATGGATTTTGATAAGGAGTGGTTTATTAATAGTTTAGACAAGATAAGGCCGGACTTTGTAGGAGTAAGTTGCATGACTCCTACTGTTAATAACGGATATAAATTAATTAAGATTGTTAAAGAATATAATCCTAAAATAGTTTCTATTATGGGAGGGTGCCATACAACTGCGCTTCCTAAGCAGTCATTGGAGGAGTTTCCATTAGTGGATTTCGTTGTTGTTGGGGAGGGAGAATATACAACTGAAGAAGCGATATCAAGAATTAAAAGTGGAAAGAGTTTAAAAGGAGTAAAGGGAATTGCACATCGGGTTAACGGAAAGATTGTAGTCGAAGAAAATAGGGAGTTAATTGCTGATCTTGATTCTATGCCTTTTCCAAAGAGAGATTTTGTTGATATTAGCTTATATAAGAAGACGCATGTGAAAAGGGGCATTTCAAGAAAATTTATGAATATTGCAGAGATAATGACATCCAGGGGGTGCCCAAATGCATGCATATTCTGCGCAACGCATATAGCGTATGGTTTTAAAGTAAGGTTTCGAAGTGCAGAAAAGATTATCGAAGAGATCAGAATGATAGTTAGGGACTATAAGGTTAACCATATAACAATACTGGATGATACATTTACACTGAAAAAAAGCTTGGTTTATACTATATGTGATGAATTTAAGAGATTAGGGTTAACATGGGACTGTGACACTAGGGTTAATTTTGTTACTTCCGATCTTCTTAAAAAAATGAAAGAATCCGGCTGCATTAAAGTGTTGTTTGGGATTGAGTCTGGATCAGATAGAATGTTAAAATTGATCAAAAAAGGCATAACAATTGAAAAAGTAAAAAAGGCCTATAAGTGGGCAAATGAAGCTGGAATAAAATATATTGAAGCTGCTTTTATTGTTGGCGCGCATCCAAGTGAAACAAAAGATGAATTAATGCAAAGCATTAAGCTTGCTAAGCAGATAAAAGCGGGCTTGATATATGTGGGTGTTGTTGTGCCGTTTCCAGGAACAGAACTATACCAGATCATGAAAGACAATAATTTAATGGACAAGGATGTTAACTGGGACCAATTTGCAGTTTATGGTACAACGCTAAAATGGAGGACATTCAATTTCAGCAAGGATGAACTGCTTGCACTTCAAAAAAAGTTTTTTTTAAATTATTATCTGGATCCAAGGGTTGTTTTTAATATTCTCAGGAAGATTGACAGCTGGCCAGAGTTCAAGTATTGGTTTGACATTGGAATGGCTTTTGTGAAGGATATGGTTAAAAAGAGATGAAGAAAATATAAGATGTATGCTTTAGAGTTTTTTGACAAGAGAAGAAGGATTTTGCTATTGTTAATTGCTTTTCTTATTCCGCAGTTGAATAAGCCATTTGTCACTGATGAAATTATACTTAAGTCTCGCACCCCCTAAAAGTGATTAAACTTAAGAAAATATAGGTGTACATGACATTTTTTAGTAGTAAATGACTTCATTCTAAGATTTTTAACGATGAAAACAAAAGCACCACAAAAAAGCCTTTATCAGGGATTTTATACATATTTTAATTTAGGCATTGGTCGGTGATTCGGAATCTGAACTTGATTTACATCTTTATTTTATACCTATTCTCAAATTAAATTTATGGTTACTCGGGTCAATAATCACCGACCAGTGCATGATTTAAAAAGAAAAATTCATGAGAAACGAATTTATGCCATTTTCCCAACCGTCTATTAGCGAAGCCGATATATCCGCGATTGGTGATGTTCTTCGTTCCGGTTGGATCACCACTGGACTGAATAATGTAGAGTTTGAGAAAATGTTTCGTGAGTATATAGGGTGTAAAGGTGCAGTTGCACTTTCGTCTGCAACAGCAGGGATGCATCTTGTAATTAAAGCATTAGGTATAGGAGAAGGTGATGAAGTTATTACACCTTCAATGACATGGGTGTCGACAGTTAATCTTATTGTTTTGGCCGGAGCAAAACCTGTGTTTGTTGATGTAGATAGGGACACACTAATGGTTTCACCAAGCGCAATAGAGGACTCCATTTCAGAAAAAACTCGCCTGATTGTACCAGTTCATTTTGCTGGGGCTCCTTTAGATAATGAACCAATTCGCCAAATTGCTAAGGATAGAAATATCCATCTTGTGGAAGATGCAGCACATGCTTTAGGGACAGAATATAGGGAAGAACTGATTGGCAAGAGTGGAACATCGATATTTTCATTTCATCCCAGTAAGAACATAACTACTGGAGAAGGTGGCATGTTATGTTCTGACGACACTAATCTTCTGGAGCAAATTCGCTGTTTGAAATCTCACGGTCTTGGTATGGATGCGTATGATCGTCATATGCAGGGTAGAGCTCCTCAAGCGCAAGTATTAGAGCCGGGATATAAATATAATATGACAGATATTTCCGCAGTTTTGGGATTGAATCAATTAACACGGATTAATCAGTTCAATAAAAAAAGAAAGGAGATTGCTATGATATATCGAGAGCGCCTTTCAGAGATTGATGAAATCTTACCGCTTTCTGATCCTGATTACAGTATCAGGCATTCCTGGCACCTTTTTATTGTACGTGTTGATATTGACAAAGCAGATTTAAACCGGAATGATTTCATGGAAGAGTTAAAACAAAGAAATATTGGAACAGGAATTCACTATCATCCTGTACATCTTCAAAAATACTATAAGGAATCAATGGGAATACGCCAGGGAATGTTACCCAATACTGAGTGGAATGGTGACAGAATTTGTTCGCTGCCTCTTTTTCCTGAAATGACCAATAATGATATTGATGATGTTGTCGAAGCAATAAAGGATGTTCTAAAGTGAACAAGTTGCCAGATATATCCATTGTGATACCGGTACTTAATGAGGGACCAAATCTTAACGAACTTATTAACCGATGCCTAAAGGTATGTCATGACATGAGTAGGCAATTTGAGCTTATACTTGTTGATGATGGAAGTACTGATAATTCAACTGATATAATCAATAAAGCCGCTGAAGAGAACTCAGGAAAGATTATCGGCATATTGTTGAATAGAAATTACGGTCAGCATTCTGCGATTATGGCAGGCTTTTCAAATGCGAGTGGAAGCATAGTTGTCACGCTTGATGCAGACTTACAGAATCCACCAGAAGAAATTCCTAAATTGATAGAAAAGATTGAGGAGGGCTTTGATGTTGTAGGCTGTGTAAGAGAGGACAGAGCTGATACCCTTTTTAGAAGGGCGGTATCATTCCTTATTAACCAGATAGTTCGGATGTGCACCGGAGTTATGATGCATGACTATGGCTGTATGCTTCGCGCATACTCTCGAACCATTGTTGATGTAATGCTTCTTTGTAAAGAGAGAAGTACTTTTATTCCTGTCCTTGCAAATAGTTTTGCAAAAAATACTACTGAAATAAAAGTAAAACATAGCGTACGGAATGCGGGAGATTCAAAATACAATATTTGGAAGCTGATCAAACTTCAGTTTGATTTATTGACTTGCATGACAACGACACCACTTCGGATATTGAGTATACTTGGAGTGGGAGTGTCGGTAGCGGGGTTTGGACTTGGTTTTTATATTATAGTGATGAGGTTGATATATGGTTCCGCTTGGTCACTTGAGGGTGTTTTTACACTTTTTGCAATACTTTTTGTATTTATAGGTTTTCAATTTATTGGAATGGGTTTATTGGGAGAATATATTGGTAGAATATATAATGATGTTAGAAATCGCCCCCGCTATTTTGTTCAAAATATTGTAGGGAAGAAGACTCAGGAAATTGAAACAGGTGATGAATTACAGTAATTATTAATTCTTAATTAAGGTAACTATGAAAACAATAGTTTTTGCTTATCACAATGTTGGGTGTGCTGGAATTAAAGCATTATTGAAATGCGGGATAGATATTATAACAGTTTTTACGCATCGTGATGATCCACAGGAAAACATCTGGTTTGAATCTGTGTCCGATCTTGCTGCATCACAAAATATTCCTGTTTATGCACCGGATGATATCAATCACCCTATATGGGTTGAAAGGATAAGAGATCTTAACCCTGATATTATCTTTTCGTTTTATTATCGGAAATTGTTGGGGAAAGCAATTCTTGATATTCCGCCCAAACAATGCATCAATCTTCATGGTTCGCTTCTTCCAAAGTATCGGGGGCGATGTCCGGTTAACTGGATGCTCGTGAATGGTGAAAAAGAAGGTGGAGTAACACTGCACTATATGACACAAAGACCGGATGATGGTGATATTATTTATCAAAAGAAGTTAGACATTTCGGATGACGATACAGCAAAGACATTGTATGAAAAAACGGTTCATGCAACGGCTGTGGTACTTGATGAAATAATTCCCAAAATAAAGGATGGCACCATAAATTCATATCACCAAGATGATTCCAAAGCATCATATTATGGTGGTCGTAGACCTGAGGATGGCGCAATAGATTGGGCTATGGATGCAACGACGGTCAGAAATCTTGTCAGAGCAGTAACATATCCTTACCCTGGAGCATTCAGTTATTTTGGTGGCAAAAAATATATTTTTTGGAAAGTCGAAGAACTGTCTAAAGTTAATGAAGAGCTTGCCCCTGGCGTTGTTGTTTCAACTGAACCTTTGATAATTAAATGTGGAGAAGGTGCACTGAAAATTGTTTCTGCTCAGTCAGAGGGTGGAATAGGCATAAGTGGTATTCAACTTGCAAACGATTATGGGCTAAGTACTGGCATGATGTTTACCGGACATGCAGAGGTGCAAAGTAGTATAATAAAGAAGAAAAAAGTGCTTATCCTGGGGGCTAATGGTTTTATAGGAACTCACCTTAGTGAACGTCTTCTTGAAAGCGGAAAATATGAAGTTTATGGTATGGATCTTAAATCGGACTATATTCAACATCTTGACGATAGAAAAGATTTCTTTTTCTGTGAAGGAGACGTCTCTATTCATAATGAATGGATTGAATATCACATAAAAAAATGTGATATAGTGATTCCTCTTGTAGCGATTGCAACTCCTATTGAATATATTCGGAACCCTTTACTAGTATTCGAACTCGATTTTGAAGAAAACCTGCGGATAGTCAGATATTGTGTTAAATATAAAAAACGTATTATTTTTCCTTCAACTTCTGAAGTATACGGAATGTCAGATGATAAAGAGTTTGATGAGGAAAGCACAAGTTTTGTCCTTGGACCAATAAAAAAGCAACGTTGGATTTATTCCTGTCTAAAGCAGTTACTCGACAGAGTTATCTGGGCATATGGACAGAAAGAAGGATTGGATTTTACTTTGTTTCGACCTTTTAACTTTATAGGACCTAAGCTTGACAGGCTAACATCTGCTAGAATTGGGAGTTCACGTGTTATAACACAATTGATTTTGAATCTTGTTGAGGGTACACCTATTCAACTTGTTGACGGTGGTCTTCAGAAACGCTGTTTTACAGACGTTAAGGATGGTGTGGAGTGCCTCTATCGCATTATCGAAAATTCTAATGATGTTAGTAGTGGAAGAATATTTAATATTGGTAATCCTAATAATGAACTTAGTATAAAGGAATTAGGAGAGGTCTTGGTTGAAAGGTTTCAAAAGCATAATTTGCGAGACAAATTTCCGTCTTTTTCAGGATTTCGTGTGATCGAAAGTGAATCTTATTATGGTAAGGGTTACCAGGATGTTCATTACAGAAGGCCGAGTATAGGAAATGCTCAGCGGCTATTAAAGTGGAACCCTGTTGTAGATATAGAACAATCTGTTGAGAGTACACTTGATTTCTTTTTAAGGGAAGCACTCACTGATTGTAATGTATGAATTTCAACCATCTAGCAATATTTATTTATTAGTATTATGAAGACCTTGAAGAAAGAAGCATATGGGTTCTATTTTAGTCGGTCTTAGAATTGATGTTGATACTTTTAGAGGGACGAAATATGGTGTCCCAAATTTATGTAAGATTCTTGATGAGTTCTGTATTAAATCTTCAATCTTCTTTTCAGTTGGACCTGACAATATGGGCAGGAATATCTGGCGGTCAATTCGTCCAACTTTTCTAAATAAGATGTTTCGAACAAATGGTGTAAAGTTGTATGGGTGGGATATCCTTTTCAGGGGATTTTTATATCCTGGGCCGGTTATAGGAGAAAAGCTTTCAAGCGTAATACGTACTACTTCAGATGCCGGTCATGAGATAGGTTTTCACGCATGGGATCATTACACATGGCAGTCACAAATTGACAAAATGGATGAGAATGGTATCTCACAACAAATAAAGAAAGGGGTGAATCTTCTTACTAAAATCCTTGGTTATCCACCTACTTGTTCAGCTGTTCCTGCCTGGAAATGCAATGATTCTGTACTCTTAGAAAAAAATAAACTATCTTTTAAGTATAATAGCGACTGCAGGGGGGAAAGTGTTTTTGTGCCGGTGATTCGTAGTGGTAAGGAAATGTCACAGCCACAGATACCCGTTACTTTGCCCACATATGATGAGGTTATTGGTCGTAATGGAATATCAAACAGCAATTATAATGATTATATTCTGTCTCTGATCAAACCCGAAAAGCTCAATATATTAACCATCCACGCTGAAGTCGAAGGTATTGCATACTCAGAATTGTTTTTTCGTTTTATAGAAAAAGCTCGTTTAAAAGACATCTATTTTGTCCCTTTGGGTAAATTTTTATTAAATTGTGAGATGGTTAACCGTTCAATTATTGTAAAAAAGGAGATCCATGGTCGTGATGGATGGGTTTCCTGTCAATCAATACTTTAAGGTAAACGGCACAATTGATATAGATTAAGAAGTTTTTTATTAAGAAATGGTAAATGTCTCTAAGAATAAAGCAATAAGTTTTATGTATTCCGACCCCCGGCTTTATAAGTTAATATTAAAAATACTCTATGGTAAGTATTATCTTGATAGATATAAAGTTGTTAATGAATTGGTTCCTGATGGTTCAGGGGTTCTTGATATGTGTTGTGGGGATTGTGAGTTGTATAAATCATTTTTTGCTCACAGGAAAATATTTTATACTGGAATCGATTCTAATGCTAAATTTGTTTCCTATGCAAAGAAAAACTCTATTAATGTAATACTGTCAGACATTAGAAAAGATATTATTCCCAGAACTGATTATATCATCATGCAGGGAAGTTTATACCAGTTCATTCCGGATCATAAGGATCTGATAGATAGACTCCTCAATAGTACAAGAAAGCAACTCATAATTACAGAACCTATAATCAATTTATCAAGTTCAAATAATCCAATCATCAGATTTGTTGCGCAGCGATCAGGAAATCCAGGTACAGGGGCATGCTTTTCACAGATTTACGGAGAAATCCTTTCATTCATTTTTTTTAGATAATTACAAAAAACTTGTGGTGAAGTTTGATTTTATACCAGGCGGAAGAGAGATGATGGTTATATTAAACAGTAGATCGTAGAGATTGAGATGAAGGATATTGCATATGAAAAGATGGTTGAGTTCGATAGTAATCATTTTTGGTATATTGGACGTGAAGAAATAGTACTTAGTTTTATCAGCAATAATATGAACGATTCTATTGAGCGAATATTGGATTACGGTTGTGGAGCAGGAAGGCTAGTTGGGGAGCTGCAAAAAAAGTATAATGATAAAGAAATTGTAGGGGCAGATTCTTCGGATAAATCCTTGGGGTATTGTCGGGATAGAGGTATCCTAAAACTTGTTGATTTAAAGAAAAGAAATAATTTTCATAATGACGTTGATATGATTGTTTGTCTGGATGTACTGGAACATATAGAAGATGACGAAGAACTTTTAATAAAAATAAAAACAATGCTACGAGCTGGGAAAGAGAAAGGTCTATTATTGATTACTGTTCCAGCCTACGATTTTTTATGGAGTGGAGAAGATTATGTTTCAAAGCATTTTAGGCGATATACAAAAAGAGTATTATGTGATAAGCTTTTAAAGGTCGGCTTTGAGGTAAGAAGAATATCATATTTTAATACATTGTTGTTGCTTCCATATGTATTTCTTCTGGTTGGTAAACGTATTCTTCTGCCAAAAACAATGTATCAATCTGACTTCAAAAACGTGAACAAATATTTAAACAAATTCCTTGCTAAAATATTTTCTTTAGAAAAACTGTTTTTAAATAATATTTCATTCCCTTTTGGGGCATCTATTGTTGTGGTAGCAAAGAAAAAATAGTTAAGAAAGTCTGTCTGGTTTTGACAGGACAACTTACAAAATGGCTATTTCTCCTCAGCTAATCATGAGGTTAACCAATTCTTTTAGTTAAAATTCTACAGTATATCAGAACAATGCTTACATGAACAACTCCCTGAACAAAATTCCTGATTATATAATTTTCGTTTTGATATCTTTAGTTTTTGCTTCTCCCTTTTATATTTTCGGTCCGTATTCCTTCATAAATGGGTACACGCTAAATCTTTTCTTTTCCTTTTGGCAGAACAAATACGGTGCTTTATGGAATTTATATTCTATTGGTGGTACGGATCAACTTTCTCAAGTGTCATTATCTATTTGGCAGCCACTTTTTATAGTATTCCCAGGCTGGTTGCTTGCGTCCCTGTGTGCTTTGCTGACCTATTTTCTCTCAGGTTATTTTATGTATCGTTTGCTTCGATATCGCTTTGGTGTTGGCCAAGTCGGTGGATATGTTGGTGCTCTATTTATGTTATTTAATTACGTTAATGCTTATGCATGGACACTTGCATGGGCTACTCTTCCATTAATAATAGAAACCTTCTTTTGGATCAGCGAACGTCATCACCGCAAAATTACGTATATTGTGGCTTTTGTCCTGGGAGGGCTGTATGCTTCGGCTTCACAGACCTATGAGCAGATATTTGCCTTGTTTTTTGCATTCATGTTCATGTTGACCTGCAAGCGTGATGTCCTATGGAAGGTTTTTCTCCATGCGATTGTTTTTATTGTTGGCTGGGCGATGATTGCTGGGCCAACACTCATTGCTTTACAGGAAATAGTGCCTCACACTGTACGGGGACAAGATGCAGGAATGCTTCACATATCTTTTTTTCAGTGCACAGTTGGTACACATGGTTATCGTCCGTATGTACAGGCATCGCTGGTGATTGTCGCTTTGCTTATCACGCGCTTCCGTCATCCTAAGGCTCGCATGGCGTTTGGTTTATTGGGTTTTTTTGTGTTATTTAATGCTGCAATGATAACAGTAATTTATTTTATAGGTGATATATGGAGCTTTGCTAAGGGGATAGGGGGAACACGTTTAAAT
>Ga0207988_1001507_pt1 | contig 11586 bp, 10 predicted proteins | sample ETNtaG_11_FD_185773 | JGI IMG/M metagenome (GOLD analysis project Ga0207988, IMG submission 185773) | Marine microbial and viral communities from oxygen minimum zone, Eastern Pacific Ocean - ETNP201310SV74 (SPAdes) (version 2) | ecosystem: Environmental > Aquatic > Marine > Oceanic ...
GCTTTTTCATGCAAAAGTAATGTTTTATGAGGATTCTGTTTTTTCACTTGGTGACAATTATAAATTTAGTCATATTGAATATCCTAATCTTGCGCCGGCCTTTGCTTCAGCTTTAGCTATTTTGATTGGCCAATGGAACGAAGTTTTTCCAAAAATATCTTTTTCACTAATGTTTTTACCACCTTTAATCTTGATTTTTTCTTTTTTTAAAGATGTTCGTTATTTAATTTTTTTATCTATAGTTTTTTTTACAGTTGGAAAATTTTTATTTAATGGATGGGCAGACGGTTTGGTAGCCATATACTTTGGGATAAGCGCATTCTTGATGTATCATCTTGTCATTATTGATTCAAATTTTTATAAAAATAGACCCATATTTTATATTCTTGCATTTTGTTTTTTTGTATCTCTTACATTGATTAAAAACGAAGGTATCGCACTACTTGCAGTGCTATTTACAGCTACTATTCTAATAAAATTTTATAAAAGAGAATTAAAAAAAGATATTTTCAAAGTGATTTTACTTCTAATTTCATTTTTGCCAATTATTCTTTGGAAATTATTTTGCTATTCGAAGGGGGTAGGTAACGATTACATCAATACAAATATTTTGTTAAATTTACTACCGAGGCTTGGCGATTTAAATAATTACTTTATGATTTCAAATTTTCTATTTTTAAACGAAAAGTTCCTTTTTGCGCTAATATTCTTTTTTGTGTCGTTTTGGACAAAATTTGACAAGGAACTTTTCAGTTTTGTTCTTATTGTTGCTTTAATGTATATATTAATTTTATTTATTATTTATTTCTCCACTCCATATGACTTTTATTGGCAGTTGAACTCTTCTGCTGCGAGAGTGATGAGATCTTTGAGTTTTCTATTGGCCTTTTTTGCACTATATAATATAAAAATTGCAAAATAACTTCCAAGTTTTTTTCTATATGAATCTTCCACGAATTATTTCAAAAAGCACCAGAAAAAAATGGTGTGGCTTAATTTTTTTTCCCTCCGAAACATTTCTTCCGTTATAGCTTATTGGCACTTCGTAAAATTTATTACCTCTTCTCATTACTTTGCATAAAATTTCAGCATGTTGCTCGAATCCTTTAGTTCGCAATTCTTGTTCATTAAGTAGATTTTTTTTGAATGCAAAATAACATGAGTATATATCAGTAAAAGTGGTGTTATATAAAAGATTAAATACAAAGGTTAAAACAGTATTACCAATTTTGTTTAAAATATTATGAGAACGAGTGTAATTTGAATATACAAATCTTGAACCAATAATACCATCCGCATCAAAGTCTAAAAAAATTTTTTCAAATTTTTTGTAATCAGTTGGATCATATTCTAAATCGGCATCTTGAAAAATTATATGTGTACCTGAAGCAGTTGATATTCCTTTTTTAACGGAAAAACCTTTTCCCTTATTTGATTCGTTAACCAGAAGTTTATCGTAGAGATTTTTGTTGTTTTCAAGTAACTTTCTTGATTGATCAGTTGACGCATCATCGATCACTATAATTTCATACTTAAAACGATTTGATGAATTATTTTTAATTTTTTTAAGAATTTCAATAACTGTTTTTTCTTCATTGTAAACAGGAATTATTATGCTTAAAATCATCTGAATATTATTTATATTGATTTCTTATATATAAATTTAAGTATTTTTACAAAGTTTTGCCACAAAATATGATTTATTCAAATAACAGTAATGAAAAATAAAGTTTTGGCGCATTAATATTTGCAGTCATTAATAATTATGTTTTAAAGCTTGCTTTCACAGAATCTTCGTAAAAAGTTTTTACAGTATCTAGTGAGTATTCTTCTAAATCATAACCAACCATCCGTATCTTTTTGATTATATCTTTTGATACTGTAATAATATGACAACCTATTTGATCAGCTTGGAATATATTTAATAATTCCCTAGAGCTAGCCCACAATAATTCAGATTTTGGATTTATTTTTATTTCTTTTAAACAGTTTGTCATTAGCGGAATTGGATCTCGACCTGTATCAGCTATTCTTCCAGCAAATACGGATATAATGTTTGGAACATCTTTATTAAGTACCGGCAATATCGATTTGATTTGCTCCAAAGTCATTAACGCTGTTATATTTAATTTAACTTTTTTTTTAGTCAAACGCTTGATTAGTTCTTTTGAATTTTTTTTTCTTGTATTAGTTATAGGAATTTTGACATAAACGTTATTGGACCAGCTTGCAATTTCCATTGCTTGCTTTTCCATTTCATAAAAATCATCAGAAAAAACTTCAAAAGATATTGGTTTCTCTTTAATTGTCCCAAGAATATCCTTTGCAAATGACTTATAATTATTAATTCCAGCTTTTTTCATTAAACTAGGGTTTGTGGTAAAACCTTTAATGAAATTTTTGTTATTCATATCTAACATATCTTTCTTGTCAGAACCGTCATAAAATATTTTTACTTTCAAATCTTCAATTTTTTTCATTTTTCATTCATTTAATTTTTTAAATAGTTTCCCACTTGGTCTCATTTATTTTTAACTTTGGGTGTGAAACTATTAAATGCCAAATTACTGATTGGAAAGCTTCTGTATGAGGAGTGATTGTTTTTACATTTACAGTTGGTATTATAATGCATGCATTTGCGACTTTAGAAGTGTAACCCCCATCTCTACCAACAATCCCAACCAATTTAGATCCAATTGACTTTCCATATTTCAGAGCTGTGACGATATTAGTACTAATATTTTTTTCTATACTACCTCCTCCTACAGAGAAGACAAATATAAGATCTTTAGAACTTAAACAACTAACTTTTAACCATTCACTAAAAATCGAATTCCAGCCATCATCATTTGTTCTTGCTGTTAGTTCCGAAACATTGTCCGTTGGTGCATAAGATTCTGTGCCGATAATCTTTCTAAAATCATTGGCAGCATGTGAACTATTGCTTGCACTACCACCAATGCCTAAAAAAAATACTCTACCTTTTTGTTCTCTTACATTAAAAATTATATCAACTATTTTTTCAATTTTTTTAGTGTCAATTTTTTTTATAATCTCAATAGTTTCGGAAAGATGTGTATTACTGTAAATCATAACTATTTTTTTTCAGCTTTTTTAAAAAATTCTATAGTATCACTTAGTCCATTTATAGAGCCAATTTCGTAAAATCTTTCTTGTACTTCAAATCCTGCTAATAAGCCGTTATTTGATAAATTTTCGAAGACAAGTGCCAAATCAAAGTTATTACTGTATGAATAATTATCAAAAATTGAATTATTAACAACACTTAATCCATAATCTATATAGTCCATATCATTTTTAGGATTTAGTTTGTTATAACTTACGCATTTATTTATAAAATATGCATTACTTTTGTCCCATTGCCCAAAATTTTTCATGACCACCATCAATGCAGGTTTTTTTTCTTCAAAAAAAGCTTTTTCAATTACAGTGAAATCAATTGGTAGAAATGAATCTCCATATAAAATAAAAAAATTTTCACCTAAAATTTTGGATGCTTTTTTAGCTGAACCTCCAGTTCCAAGTAACTGGTCTCCATCATCCGAATAAGATATATTAAGATTATATTGATGTCCGTCACCAACATAATCTTTTATTCTATCTCCAAGATGTGCCGTACATATGACTATCTTATGGAAACCCTGATCTTTGAGATAACTTAATTGTCTCGAAATAAAAGGTTTTCCTGCTACATCTATTAAAGCTTTAGGATTATTCACAGTTTTTTGCCCAAGTCTTTTACTTAGACCACCTGCCAAAATAGCTAAAGGTAGTTTCATGATAAAAGTATATGCGTGCCTTGAAAATTGAAATTGAATCTAACTTCTTCCAAACGATTTTGAAGCATTTTTTTTCTAAGTTTTTCTTTATCATTTGCGTAAAACATCAAAAATCCTCCACCCCCAGCACCAACTAATTTTCCTCCAACAGCACCATTTTTTAATCCGTCACCGTACCATTTTGAAATATTCTTGTTAGTCATTTGTTTTGAGCGCGATTGTTTATATTCCCAGTGTATATTCATTGATTCTCCAAATTTAATTAAATTACCACTTTCTAAATATTTTCTACTTTTCAAACCTAAATTTTTTATAAAATTTAAATTTTCTATCATTTTATCCTCATCTTTATTAGTTTTTTTATCTTGCTCTCGTAATATATTACTTGCACTTCTGGAATATCCTGTAAAAAATAAAAGCAAATTATCTTCTAAATCAGTTAAATGTCTGTGGGAAATTTTTAAAGGTTCAGCTAAAACTTTTCCACTTTTTTTAAAAGTAAAACAAGTAACCCCGCCATATGAAGATATATACTGGTCCTGCTTGCCTACTGGTTCTTTAAGGCGATCTATCTCAATATGACAAGCAAGCTCTGCTAGATCTTTAGGATGTATAAGTTTTTTGTTATGTGCATAAAGAGATTTGATTAAAGCTGTTGTAAAACTTCCTGAGGAACCCAATCCAGTTTTAGTAGGAATATCAGTTAATGTCGTTATTTCTATTTGCGATGTTTTTAACATTTTCAGTTTAAGTACCTCACGTATAATAGGATGATATATTTGTGAGGCTTTTGTTACCTTTTCAATTTTGGAATATTTGAGGTAAATACCTTCTTTAAAGGGTCTGGTCACAGTGACATAAACATATTTATTAATAGCTGCAGAAATTACAAAACCACCGTTTTTTTTGTAATATGAAGGTAAATCAGTTCCCCCACCGCCAAGTGTTATTCTTAAGGGACTACGTGAAATGAGCATATTTGGAATTTTTATAAATCTTATTAATTATTTTAAACGTTTTATAAGCATCAGATAAATTTACATCAGGTTTTCTATTGTAGGTTATGTCTTTATAGAATTCATTCATTTCATTTTTCCAAGACACATCTTGTTTTTGAAATTTCCATATTTTTTGTTTTGGAATTCCCATTTTTTTTGACATTTTATAAAGGGTAAGCTGTTCGCGGCCATAACTACCACCTTTACCAATGATATCTAATTTTCCAAGCGTACCAAAAATCTCAAAAGAGAACAAATTCTTCCATTCAGTCCAAGAGGCGTGTAGAAAAGCAATTTTATTGCTATGGGTTTTTAAAGTTAAAAATACATTATCCTCAACTGCCATTTTCCAAAAATATGTATTTATAAATCCTTCTACTTTATTAAATTCACCTAAAAATAATCTGGATAGATCAATAAGATGGGATCCTTGATCAATCAATTCTCCACCACCAGATGTTGACAATTTAGCTCTCCATTCTTTTTCATATCCCAATCTTCCGCCATGTCCATACCTTCCTCTTAGATACATAATCTTTCCCAAAACTCCTGATTTAATTATTTCTTGTGCTTTAATGATAGACTGATGATATCGATGATTATAACCTATTCTTATTTTGATTCTATTACTCTTAACTTTAGAAATTATTTTTTTCATTTCATTTAAATTTTTTGAAGCGGGTTTTTCCACAAGAATATGCTTATTTTTTTTATAAGCCTCTAAAAGAATTTTTGCTAATTGATTATGAGGAGTTGAAATAATGACAATATCAATTTCTTTTATTTCTAACAATTTTTTCCAATTAGTAAATATTTTTATTTCTTTATTGTGCGTAATCCTTCTTGCCTTGCTTATATTTATATCTGCGCATGCTACTAATTTACCTTTTGGACCTAATGATTTTGCCCTTTTGTAACCTATTAGACCGCATCCTATTATACCAATTTTATAATTTACTTGTCTCCCCATTCAAAACCCCTATCTCTTCCTATAATTCTTCTTAAAGTGTAAGTATCGCTATTTTTTAATAATTGTTTATAATTTATCCAATTCTTCCAATCATCCCATAATGCACTTATTAATTTACCTCGAATACCATCGCTATATTTTGATCCCAAAAATAGAATTAATTCACAAACTTTATTAAAAGCAGTTCCTCCGGTTTCTTTTTGTTTTAATGATTTGTTATAAAATTCTCTTCCTACTTTTTTTGGTCCGGCTTTTAAAACTTCTTCAAGCATACCTGTATTCAACGGGCCTGGAGCTACAGCATTAATGTCAATATTATAGTTTTTTACTTCTTCAGATAAATTTTCAACAAATCTAACTATGGCAGCTTTAGATACAGCATAACTACTAATGAATGGTAATGGACTAGCGGCACCACCCCCTGATAATTGGATAATTTTACCTTTATTATTTTTTTTAAAATGAGGTATTACCGTTCTGCACAATAATATGGAGCCAAACAAGTTGATCTGGATTGATTTAACCCATTCATCCCAATTAGTTTTTTCAAAATAACCCATGGGACCGTAGATACCAGCATTATTAACCAAAACATCAATTCTTTTTAATTTTTTAATTGCTGTTTGAATTAATTGTTTTACTTGATCAAAAGATGATACGTCAGTAACGGAATAAAATATTTTTTGATTTTTTTTCTTGATTTTGCATAATTTTGCATATGTATTTTTAATTTGGATAAGATTTCTTGAACAAATCATTAAATTTGATCCAGACTTTAAAAAACTTTTGGCTATTTCGTAACCTAGTCCTTTACTTGCTCCTGTAATTAACACAGTTTGATTTTTCAGATTATAATTATAATTGATTATGGGACTGATTTTATCTAATGATCGATTTGATTTACCTACAGAAATATACTGATTTTTGTAAATTTTATCAAAATGATTACAAAAATAACTAGGATCAATTATGATAAGATTTTTATTTAGTTTTTTTAAATAACTTGGAGATATTTTTAAGAATTCTTCTGATTTATTTAGGATTATTAACACATCAATATTTTTAATCCCTGAAATTGGAGAAGATAATTTATTTATTAGTTTTTTTATTTTAGGAGGAAATTTTTTAATATTACCATCATAAGCACTCACGCTAATGTTATGAGAATTTAACCAATTAGAAATTTCAATAGCAAAAGAACTTCTTAGAGTGTTAGTATTTTCGGTATATGTCAAACCCCAGATTGAAATCTTTTTAATTTTATTATTTGTAATCAGATATTTTAAATTATTATAAATCCACTTTTTGTGATTATTGTTACTTATTCTTATTGATGACAATAATGATGTATTAACATCTAATTCCTTTGAAATTTCATTTAGATAATTTAAATCCCTTCCTAAGGTACCTCCAGAAAAAGGGCTCCCAGGAGACAAAAAGGCTTTTCTACCAATCCTTGATTCTGATTTTAACCCTTCCTCAACTTCTCTTGCATCAGCATTAACATATTCGCAAATTGAAGATATTTCATTAATAAAAGATATCGATGAAGCTAAAAATGAATTGAGCGCATGTTTAGTAATTTCCGCAGATTCAATTTTCATCCATAATAAATTTTTATTTATGGTTTGCAAAAAAACACTGATTTTTTTTTTAGCTTTACTGTCTCTATAACCAACAATCATTCTGTTGGCATGCAGAAAAGACGACAAAGAGTTTCCGAGTCTTAAATTTTCAGGACAAGAAAAAAAATAAAATCTTTTCTTTAAAATGTTTTTTGAATAAATTTCCAAAGATTTAATAGTTCCAACCGGCAATTGAGATGAAATGATAACATATTTATTAGATCTTAGTTTTTTTAAAGTATTTTTAATTCTATCTAAAACATATTTTGTATCAGCTTGATCGTTTTCTTCAACCGGGGTATCATAAGTAAACCAAATAATATTTGCCGAATTTAAGTGTTTTAAATTATTTGAAAAAGATAATTTTTTCTCTTTTGTTGCAGTTTCAATTAATTTTTTTAATCCTGGCTCAAATATAGGAGTAATATTTTTTTTTAGATTATTGATTATCTTTTGATCATCATCATAAGCTATAACTTTGTGGTTTAGAGAAGCTAAACACGCTGAAATTACACATCCACAATGCCATAATCCTTGTATAAAGATTTTCATTTTCCTTTTTTAAAGACCCATTTGTTATTTTTTAAATATCTAACAGTTTGTTTTATGCTTTCTTTGATTGTAAATTTTGGTGTCCAACCCAAAGAATTGATCTTTTTATTATCTAATAATATAAATGGACTATCACCAACCCAACCTCTCTTCCCTCCTGAAAAAATAACTTTTGGTTTAACTTGTAGTTGATTACAAATCACTCTTATTGATTGCTTTACACTAAAATATTCATTCGTTCCAAGATTAAAAATATTTATTTTGTTCTTTGATTTTTTTATTGCAATAAGTATCGCTTCAATACAATCATCAACATGGAGATAAGATTTTCTCTGGTTCCCGTCGCCCAAAGCCTTTAAGTAATGTGGATTTTTTAATAACTGATTACAAAAATCATAAACATGTCCATGTGTGTATCGGTTGCCTAAAATAGAAACGAAACGAAATATCCAACTTTTAAAATCAAAAGTTTCACAATAAGCTTGAACAAGAGATTCTCCAGCAAGTTTGGAAGCTCCATAAAACGAGGTTTGAATTGGAAAATTTTCATTTTCTAGAGTTGGAAAATTTTTGGGTTCACCATAAACAGATCCTGTAGAACAAAATACAATTTTTTTTATTTTATTTTTTCTCATCGATTCTAATACATTGTATGTAACAATTGTATTTTGTTCTAAATCTTTATAGGGATGTTTATATCCATATCTGACATCAGCATTGGCAGCTAAATGAAAAACAATTTCTGAATCACTAAAAATCTTTTCAATTTTTTTTAAATTTAATAAGTTGCATTTGATAAACTTAAAATTTTTATATTTTAGCGCATTTTTTAGAAAAACTTTTTTTCCAGAAATTAAATTATCTATACCAATTATATGGCAATTACTCACAAGCAACTTGTCAACTAAGTTGCTACCTATAAATCCCGCGCAACCAGTAACAATAATTCTTTTCTTTATTAATTTATTTTTCAAAGTGTTTCTTCAATTTTTAGGATTTAATATTAAATTAATACCAATAACTAAATTACAAAATTCAAATGATACTGGAAAAGGAAAATAAATTTTTTTTTTTATTATAAATTTTTTTTCTAGTTCGTTAAAAATTTCATAAGGTAAATTTAAATATTCACTTTTAATAAACCAGTCATAACTAGTATTGTATCTCTTTTTAAAAATACGCTCTGCAGAAATTTTTCTCGCCAATGTGTAAGCAATGCTACCTTCACACGGAATTACTACTTGAAGTAGTCCATTAGCACTTAATACTCTTGATATTTCGATAATAGTTTTAGGTAAATCTGGCAAATGTTCAAAAACATGTATTGCTATCACTCTATCAAAGAAATTGTCCTCAAAGTCTAATTTTTTTTGGCAATCAGCCAAAATAGGTTTTACTAAAGTATGTTCTTTTGATAAATTTTTTAATAAATTTTCTCTAATATCCAAAGCATAATAATTTTTTTTTTGATTATCGTTCAATTTTTCATAATTTAAATGCTCTCCTAAGCCAGCGCCTATTTCTAAGGTTTTTAGAAAATTTTTTGGTTTATTATTAACCACAACTTTGTGGTTGAATCTGTCTAATATAGTATAATTTTTTCTTAAAACTTTAAGCCAATGTTCCATGAAATCATCTTTAATTAATTTTTGCTCTGCTGTTAGCTTGGAGATTTTTTTGGGAAATAGATTTTCTTGATCTGTATTATTAATCATCAAAATTAATTTTTTTATCTAAAATATATTTTGGACGTTTTTTAACTTCATCATAAATACGACCCACGTACTCTCCTAACAATCCTAGTCCCAACAATTGAACTCCAGCAAAAAAACTTATTAATAATACAGTAGTTGTAAGACCTGGGGTTAAATTAATACCTGAAATTTTTTGAAGTAAATACCATACTCCCAAAATAAAACTTAATAATGCAATAGTAAAACCAAGTACTGACATTAAAAATAAAGGGCGAGAACTAAAACCAATTATCCCATTCAAACCAATTTTTAATGATCCTAAAAATTTATTATATTTACTTTTACCAGCATACCGTTCATCCCGATCATACTCTACGTATGATTGACTATATCCCACAAAAGCAACCATGCCTCTTAAAAAACCGTGACTTTCATTTAATTTTTTTAATTGGTCAATGACTTTTCTTGAAATTATCCTAAAATCACCTGCATCTTTAGGGATATGAATATCGCTTAATTTAATAATTAAATAGTAACCTAAGGATGAAATTATTTTTTTAAAAAAAGTTTCACCTTTTCTAGACTTTCTTTTTGCATAAACTACTTCATTTCCTAATATTATTTTTTTATATAATTCCTCAATTACTTCTGGTGGATCTTGTAAATCAGCATCGATTATTACACAAAATGATCCTTTACAATTAAATATTCCAGCCATCGTAGCCGCAGGTTGGCCAAACTGTCTAGAAAATACTAAAAGTCTAATATTTTTATTTCTTTTAATTTCATCTAAAATGATTTTTTTAGTGTTGTCAGTTGACGGATCTAGTGCAAAAATAATTTCATATGGTTTTCCGATTTTATCTAAAACACTTTCTGTTCTTTGTAAAAAGGGTTTAATACTTTCCTCCTCATTAAGGACAGGAACAACTATTGAAATTTCAGCCATATAAATTTTCGAGGTTTCAAAAACTATATCATAAAAGTTAAAATGACAATGAAATTAAATTAGATGAAAATTAAGTAAATAAAAACATATTTTTTATGTAGAGTATTTTAATGATAAAGATATTAAATAGTAAAAAAAAAATACTACATGTTAAAAGAAAGAATTATATATTAAATATTTTATGAGATATCAAAATTATATAAATTTACCAGTTATATTAATTTTTTTTTCATACTTAATTATAGGGATTCTAATTTATGATGATTATGGAATCTCTTGGGATGAATCTAACCATAGGATTAATGGTTTTGCAGCATTAAATTTTTTAAGAGAAATATTTTTCCTAGATATTTACCCCGATTTAGAACACAAAGGCAAAGCATTTGTAGAATCTACCAAACAATATGGCGTTCTTTTTGATCTTCCAATGGCATTCATTGAAAAAAAATTTCACATTGAAAATTCAAAAAACTATTTTTTATTACGTCATTTTTTTAATTTTATTGTTTTCTATATATCTAGTATTTTTTTTTATTTTCTATTAAAAAAAAGATTTTCTGAAAAATTAAGTGTAGTAGGTTTACTTTTTTGGATCTTAAGTCCTAGAATTTTTGCTGAAAGTTTTTATAATATGAAAGATCTAATTTTTTTATCTTTTTTTGTTATTAGTCTTTTTTATGCAATTAAATTTTTAGATACACTTTCGTATAAAAATGCTTTTTTATCTTCATTAGCTTGTGCTCTTGCAATCGATGTAAGAATTATGGGAATAATTGTTCCTTTCGTTATTCTTGTTTTTTTTATTTTTGGTTCAATAGATAACAAAAATTTTTTAAAGAAATTTATTTGGAAAATTATTATATTTTTTTGTTTACTTATAATTTTTACAATACTTTTTTGGCCATATTTATGGCACGATCCTTTAACAAATTTTTTAAATACTTTAAAGACTATGAGTTCATATCAATGGAGAGGTAGTGTTTTTTATTTTGGCGATT
>Ga0207988_1001537_pt1 | contig 11424 bp, 9 predicted proteins | sample ETNtaG_11_FD_185773 | JGI IMG/M metagenome (GOLD analysis project Ga0207988, IMG submission 185773) | Marine microbial and viral communities from oxygen minimum zone, Eastern Pacific Ocean - ETNP201310SV74 (SPAdes) (version 2) | ecosystem: Environmental > Aquatic > Marine > Oceanic ...
TACGATGCTCAGGGCGTGCAGGTACTGACCACGACTCCATTTCTGGGCTCTGTTGCCAGTGAGTGCGCCCAGCTACTGGGCGCGCCGATACGACTGCGGCTGACCGAGCCGGAGTTTCTCGAGCGGCTGATTGAGAACACTTACCAGAACCTCAGCCAGGTGGATGACGAGAGCACTGGTGAGGATAGCGAGAATGACTGGCAACAACTGGAACAACTGGACGATATCCAGGAACAGGCCCAGGCGGCACCTGTCATTAAATTGGTCAACAGTATCTTTGCCGAGGCCATCAGTCGGGGGGTGTCTGATATTCACCTGGACCCGGGCGAAACCAGGCTCGAGGTGCGTTACCGTATCGACGGTCTGCTGCAGGCGGTGAACAGCGTGCCGCGCCAGTACCAGCCGGCGGTGATCAGTCGTATCAAGATTCTGGCCGATCTCGATATCGCCGAACGGCGGCTGCCGCAGGATGGGCGCATCGCACTACGTATCGAAGGGCGCGGTTATGACCTGCGCGTGGCAACGGTACCCACGGTCCATGGCGAAAGCGTGGTGATGCGCATTTTGGATAAATCCAGCATCCGGGTCAGTCTGGAGGACCTGCGCATGGGCCCTACCATTGGCTCGCAGTGGCAGGAGCTGATTCGTCGGGCCAACGGCATCGTACTGGTGACTGGCCCAACCGGCTCGGGCAAGACCACGACACTGTACGCCACTATTAACGAGATCAGTACGCCCGATGTAAACGTGATTACCGTCGAAGATCCGGTCGAGTACCAGTTGGACGGTATCAAGCAGATCCAGGTGAATGCCAAGATCGACCTGACCTTTGCGGCGGTGCTGCGCAGCATCCTGCGCCTCGACCCGGACATTATTCTGGTGGGTGAGATCCGCGACCGCGAAACTGCCGAGACTGCGGCCCAGTCAGCCCTGACCGGGCACCTGGTCTTCTCGACCCTGCACACCAACGACACCGCCACTGCAGTGACGCGCCTGATCGATATGGGGGTTGACCCCTACCTGGTGGCGTCTACGGTGATCGGTGTGTTTGCCCAGCGCCTGGTGCGCCGGCTCTGTCCAGACTGCCGGGTGCAGGAGGGTGAGGGTGACAAAGTCTGGCATGCGCCAGGCTGTCGCCACTGCGACTACAGTGGATTCCGGGGGCGCCTGGGCATCTATGAGCTGCTGTTGATCAGTGACGACACGCGCAAACTCATTATGGAAGGGCGCAGCTCCGCTGAGATTCAGCAGCACGCCCGGGATAACGGTATGGCAACGATTCTCGAAGACGGGCTGAGCAAGGTCGAACAGGGCCTGACCACGCGGGACGAGGTGTTCCGCGTCGGCCACTAGTGGCGTCTTTTCAGTACAAAGGTGCGCGTGGCGGCAAGTCGTGCGCTGGCACTATCGAGGCGCCCGACCGCAGGCAGGCAATTGCGCTGCTTGCGGGGCAGGGCATCCAGTTGCAGCAGTTGGACGAGGGAGCCGATAGCAGTGGCAGCGGGCTGTCGCTGCGCCTGGGTGGCGCCAAGAAGATCAAGCCGCGCGATATCACCATCCTGACCCGTCAGTTTGCCACCTTGCTTGAAGCCGGTTTCCCACTTGCGCGGGCACTGGAGTTTGTCTCGCGCCAGCAGAGCACGGGGCCCATGGCCGAGATGGTGGCAGATCTCAGCGCATCGATACAGCAAGGCCAGGATTTCTCGCAGGCGCTGTCGGGCTACCCAAACTATTTCGGTAACATCTTTCTCAGCATGGTGCGCGCTGGTGAGACCGGCGGTATTCTCGATTCGATGCTGGTACGCCTTGCCGAGATGCGCGAGGCAGATGAGGCACTGGCAGACCGTTTTAAGAGCGCGATGACCTATCCGGCGATGATGATGGCCGCGATGGTGATCGCGCTGGGTGTGATGTTTGCCTACGTGGTGCCGCAGTTTGCCACCATGTTTGAGGATATGGGCCGGGCCCTGCCGGGGCCTACGCAGATTCTTCTTAACGCCGGCGACTTTGCGGCCACCTGGTGGCCAGCTGTTGTCGCGGGCGTGGTGGTGGCGGGCGCTTCATTTAAGGCATGGGTCAAGACCGAAAGCGGCGCTTTTCAGTGGGATCGTACCCGGCTTGAGCTGCCGGTGCTGGGCAACTTCATGGCCCAGTTCGCGATTGCCCGGCTGGCGCGCACTGCGGGTACGCTGCTGGAGTCCGGAGTCAACCTGGTCGATGCTTTTGCCTCTGCCGGGGAGGTTTCCGGCAACCGTTACATCAGTCATATCATGCAAAGAGCGCTAGCAGAGGTGCGCCACGGCAAACCGCTTGCCACCGCACTGGCTGATGCCCCGGTGATCCCGGTACTGCTGCGCGAGATGATCGCACTCGGGGAGGAATCCGGCCAGGTGGGGCCCATGATGCAGCGGGTGGCCGAGGTCTATGACCGCCAGACCCGCGAGGCCGTCTCGGGCATAACCTCCATCATTGAGCCCTTCATGGTGCTCTTTATGGGTGGGGTAGTCGGTATGGTTGTGATCGCACTGCTACTGCCCATTTTCGAGATGAGCACCGGCGGGGTGTAGTCAGCCTCTTGCCCGGGCAACAGATTCCGGAATGATAAAAAAGAAACCCCGCCGCGGCGGGGTTTCTCGTCAACTAAGGTCAGTCACACGTCGGATCGCACTGTGAGCCCACATCCAGCTCTCTTCGCAGATCTGAGATCCGCCCTCATCAGAAAAAATTTCTACGCCGCATAGGCATCTGTAGGGGTTCTTAGGTACGTCAGGTTTGGGGTAGAAAGCTTCTCCCTGCCAGTTGTTCTTCTGCTCCCATTGTCGCAATTTCACGCGAGCATTCCACAGTTTCGGGTTGGCGTTCCGGGCTTTTTTGCCGCAAACGATGATTGTCTTCCCGCCTTCAGCCAGTTGGATATGGGTACAGAGTCTTTCGCGCTTGCCTTTATGGCCGATCGATATTACTCCTTGGTAGATTCGGGGTGAGTTGGTCCTGAAAACTTCTGATTTATGTCAAATTCTGGCCTGAATAGGCATCTCTACTCAGTAGGCGTCTGCAGCCTGACAGGTAGTTTTGTGGCAATATGTGGCGGGTGTCACATCTGGGGGATTAATAGCCTTCCAGCGGTTAGTGCAAAGGCTAATCGCTCGTTAATGGTTTTCTTGATTAATAATGACACCGCTTCAGTGATGCGCCTCAAATACGAGATGCATAGCGGTGTAAAATAAAAGTCAAGAATAGTTTGTCGGGCGGTCGTTCACCGCCAGGCAAGAGAGCAAGGGTACGCATATGCAAAAGCTCATACTGTGGCTGTCCGAGACTCTGGGTTTCAGCGTTGAGCAGACGACCGATCTGGTCATACTCACACTGGGTGTGTTCACAGGCTCGTTTGTGGCACTTTGCCTGTTTGGCATCATCTACGGCCTGATCTCCAGCACCCGTTACTGACCGAACTACCTTGATCACGATGTCTAGGCACTCCAATGTCCGGCACGATCTGCCATAGGTCAATTGGGTCTTCAGCCAGGTGTCGGGAATCTAGTCTATGCCAGGAGACTAAATGATAAAAGTGACCGCTATCACATACAAAAAGGAGTGGGGGTCATATTGTCACGGCATGTTCAGTCAGCCACGAGCGCTTCACATGTTTCAGAAAAGGAAACTAGTCTCAATAGCCGCACTGTTTTATGCACTACTGATAGCCATGCTGGTGATGGCTCACCACTTTAATCAAGTGTTTTATTGAGTGTCAGCCTCATTGAGCGGTTTTGGAGTCATTTTCTAGTCTACTGACCCTAGTCTGTCTTGGGAATTATTGTGACAACAATATGTAGGTATCTGTATGGGTACTAATCCGGAGGACAAGGTGCTGGATTTTTCAATGTTGCGTGCTAAAAGTGGTGTTCTTGCGTTGGGCATGCTGTTGTTTACCCCTTTACCGTCGTACGCGATGGAGTATTGCGTTAATGATTTTTATGGCGGACGCGGGAAGTGGCTTTAATCTCCTAAAGCTTGCTTGAATGGCAACAATAATCATAAATCTTGCCCGTCAGTCAACAGTAACTTGATGCGGCGCGTGAGATCGTCAAGAAAGTCATCTTCTGGAGAATGATTAAGAACTGCCTGGTTTAACCAGTGACGGGCAGATTCAAGATCTTGCTGTATAACTTTGCCGTCCTGATAAAACATCCCGAGCGTGTACTGGGCGATCGCCATGTTCTGTCGGGCGGCTTTCTCGATCCATGATATGGCCTGGGTGATATCCTTTTCAACTCCTTCACCGTTGAAGTACATCACGCCCAGATTGAACTGGGCTTGAGCAACACCCTGTTGTGCCGCCATCTCGAACCACTGCCTGGCATTTTTGAGATCTTTGGGCGCATCAACACCATTGTAATAGATGGCGCCGAGTTTGAACTGCGCTGAAGTGTGACCGTTGATGGCGGCTTTGCGGTACCAGTGAATTGCCTTTGCTGTATTTTTTTCTGCGCCCTTGCCGGTTGCAAACATCCATCCCAGGTTATCCTGGGCGCCGGGATGGCCCTGTTGAGCGGCCAGTGAGATCCAGTGCATTGCCTGCATGGAGTCGGGCACTCCGAACTCGCCATTAAGATACATCCAGCCGAGGTTGTGCTGGGCTTCGACATGGCCGTGCCTGGCGGCATCCTGGAACCACTTCCGCGCTTCGTCAACATTCTCCGGAGTGCCTAGACCGTTAAGAAACATCCAGCCGAGCTGGCTCTCTGCGTGCATGTTTCCATTGATTGCAGATCGGGTAAACCAATGCATAGCCTCCTTGTAATCCTGGGCAACGCCTTCGCCTTTGTAGTAGCGCCAAGCCAGAGCGGCCTGTGATTCCTGATGCCCCTGCTCTGCTGCCTTTTGGTACCAGTGCACGGCGCTCGGCATGTCCTTCGGAATTCCGGCACCGAAGTGATACATCCTGCCCAGGTGATACTGTGATGAAGCATCACCCGCCGTCGCCAGGGAATCCCAGATGGCCATGGCTGAATTGAACTCGCCCCGGGCAAATGCCGTGGCGGCATCCTCGTGGGATTGCGGGCCCGCTGGGCAAATAGCAGGCGCTAGAAGCAGGACAAGGGCCAGGACCTGTTGAAATAGTCGCGAAAGCATATAAGTGTTTTTCTGTGCTGGAAAAATGATATTAGCGCAAAGCGCCATGTCTGGTTATTCTGGGCTGCAACGGCGCGCAAATGCCGGAAAAGTTTTTGAAAACCGATTTGACTTTGCCCCTTTGGCAATTGGACGCATGGTATCTTCATAAGCTTTTGCTGTCGTGTTGATTCCTTTGTCCAGTAATGTATCGTTTAATCATTAGTAGTCTTGCTATGGTCTGTACCTGATGCGAAAGAGTAAAAGACATTCCCCCAGCTGGGATTGCTCGTTTTGGCGATTGCGCTTCAGGCGGTTGAACCTCCGGTACTGACCCAGTTGCAACTGATGGTGTTCGATGAGTACCAGTCATTAAAACCCAGGGTGAACACTCCGTTACCAGTTCAGGTAGTGGATATCGATGAGGAGAGTCTGGCGCAGTTGGGGCAGGCCAACCACATGCCGCCAACGATCCCTAGGACCGAGTGGTAACGCTCAGACACTGATCCCTCGCTTGACCACAGCACTAGATAGCAGCATGCTGGGAACACGGCAACCATGTTATCTGCCGGGTGCTGTTGGTTAGTGCTACGCCAGATTCAGGCAGATAAGCCCGCTCGGGCACGTAGCACCTGGGCAGCACCGCTGTGCCGGCGGATGAGGTCAGTCTCATCAATATGGGATGCCCGTGCGTCAATTACTTTCCACTCACCGCCGATCATGACCCGGTCGGCACGGCTGGCGCCACACAGCACCAGTGCCGCCAGTGGATCGTGATAACCGCTGTGGCGCAATTCATCCAGTTTAAATAGCGCAAGATCAGCCTGTTTGCCCGATTCCAAAGTGCCGATATCATCACGACCCAGGCATTTTGCGCTGCCTTGGGTTGCAAGGCGTAGCGCATCGATGTGATCAAAGGCGCCTGCACCCTCGCGCAGGCGTTGCAGCATAAGTGCGGCGCGTACTTCCTCAATGGCGTTGGATGCGTCGTTAGATGCCGAACCATCAACCCCAAGACCCACCGGGCTGCCGGCGTTTTGCAGTGCGCAGGCTGGGCACAAGCCAGAGGCCAGTGTCATGTTGGAATGCGGACAATGGGTGACGGCGGTACCGGCCTGGCCCAGGCGCTTGATCTCGTCATCGGTAAAGTGGATGCCGTGTGCCAGCCAGGTGTGGCTTCCCAGCCAGCCGCATTCTTCAAGGTAATCCAGAGGACGCATGCCAAGGCGCGCCAGGCAGTAGTCGTTTTCGTCACGTGTCTCGCCCAGATGCGTGTGCAGGCGCACCTGGAGTTTGGATGCCAGGGCAGCGCTCTCACGCATCAGAGGATCACTGACAGAAAACGGCGAGCAGGGCGCCAGCGCTACCTGGACCATGGCCCCCGGGTCGCTTTGATGGTAGGTATTTACGACCCGCTCGCAGTCGGCGAGGATGGTTTGGGCATCTTGCACCACCGAGTCTGGCGGCAGCCCGCCGTCTTTTTGTGACAGATCCATCGAGCCGCGGGTCAGTGTCACTCGCATGCCGATGTGCGAGGCAACCCGAACCTGTATATCCAGTGCCTGTTCCAGGCCGGGAGGGTAAAGATAATGGTGATCCGACGTTGTAGTGCAGCCCGAGAGCAGTAGCTCGGTCAGCGCAAGTTCTGTTGCAACAGCCAGTAGCTCGGGATCGAGCCCTGCCCACACCGGGTAGAGGGCTTTGAGCCAGTCGAAAAGTTCTTTACCAAGCGCTGGCGCAAGCGCTCGTGTCAGAGTCTGGTAGAAGTGATGGTGGGTATTGATCAGGCCCGGCAGAACGACGTGATCGGAGGCATCGAAGATCGCATCGACTGGCTGTAACGGTTTTTGTCCGGCTGCGATCAGTTCTGCAATCTGGTGGCCTTCGATAACCACTCCGCGCGTGGCGCCCTCGGCAAAGATCGCCAGCGGATCTTGAATCCACAGCCTAGACATAATAACTATGCCAAAGATTCATTCCAAAATAAAAAACCCGCTCCCGTAGGAGCGGGTTGTCGTTTAAACAACAATGGCAGTCCTGCTATTCGGGCAACTTATCGTCGACACCCTGAACGTAGAAATTCATAGTCGCCAGCATTGGGAAGTCGGCAGCTACTTCACCCGCGGCAACCACAAGTTCGCCGGCCTGGTTGTAGATCGGACCAGTAAACGGATGAAATGCACCAGTGCGGATTGACTCTGCGGTTTTTCGCGCCATCATGGCGACGGCACTTGGCATATTGGTAAACGGTGCCATGCCGACCATCCCTGGACCCATTCCGTTCCAGGTATCCCCTGGACTCCAGGTGCCCATCAATACATCAACTGTTCGTTTGACATAATACGGTCCCCAGTCATCGAGAATTGCGGTTAACTGTGTATCCGGGGCAAACTGAATCATGTCGGAGGCTTGCCCGAAAGCATGGATCCCGCGGTCTGCCGCCGCCTGAAGTGCCGCAGTACTGTCGGTATGCTGGGTGATGATGTCCGCGCCCTGATCCATCAGTACTTTGGCCGCGTCGGCTTCTTTGGGCGGATCAAACCAACTATAAACCCACACGACTTTTACCTTCATGTCCGGATTGATCGACTGCGCACCCAGCATGAATGCATTGATGCCGCGCACGACTTCGGGAATCGGGAACGAGGCGATGTAGCCGATGACGCCACTTTTGGATATCTTGGCGGCAATCTGGCCTTGCACATAACGGCCTTCGTAGAAGCGCGCTGAGTAGGTCGCAACATTGTCGGCTTGTTTATAGCCCGTCGCGTGCTCAAATTTCACGTCCGGGAAGCGTTTGGCGACCTTGAGGGTTGGCTCCATATAGCCAAAGGACGTGGTAAAGATCAGTTTGTGCCCGGTTTCAGCCAGCTTGGCGATTGCACGCTCGGCATCCGGTCCTTCTGGTACGCCTTCAACGTAGGTTGTTTGCACATGGTCACCGAGCATATTGTCGATCATCAGGCGGCCTTGATCATGGGCATAGGTCCAGCCATGATCCCCTGGCGGGCCAATATAGATAAACCCAACTTTCAGCTTATCTGCCGATGCGCTGTAGACCACACCGAAGCTCAAAAGTGCAGCCAGCAACACCGAGGCCAGTTTGGCAAAATACTTCATTTTCTTATTTCCTCCATCTATGGTGAGTTTCAACAGCACAATTTCTTCTTAACGCTCAGCGCGAAAGGGCTTGCCCAGACAGGCCGGCGCATTGAGGCGAATCCTGATCGCGTCTCTGGAAATCAAGACTAATACAACTATCGTCGCAATGTAAGGGAGCATCGACATAAAAGCGCCCGGGATCCCAAGGCCTGCCGCCTGGGCGTTTAACTGCAATATGGTGATGCCGCCAAAAAGGATAGCGCCCAGCAGTACCCGTGAGGGCCGCCAACTGGCAAAAACCACCAGTGCCAGGGCGATCCAGCCCCGACCGGCGGTCATATTCTCGGCCCACAGCGGGGTGTAGACCAGCGACAGGTAAGCTCCACCCAGGCCCGCCATCGCACCGCCGAAGGCGACCGCTGCGTAGCGGATGGCAATGACCGGGTAGCCGATCGCGTGGGCCGAAACATCGGAGTCGCCCACCGCCCGCAGGATCATCCCCCAGCGGGCGTGTTTCAAAAACCAGCCACAGAGCGCGAGGATAATGATGGCAAGATACACCAGCGGGTCGTGGCCAAAGAGCAATCGGCCGATCACTGGCAGATCGGTCAGAACCGGGATGTGTATCGCCCCGATCTGCTCGATCTTCTCGCCCACGTAATCCAGGCCCACCAGCGCCGACAGCCCGGTACCAAAGATGGTCAGGGCAAGCCCGGTGGCAACCTGGTTCGAAAGCAGGGTGAGGGTCAGCACCGCAAAAATCAGCGAGGCAACAAGACCGCACAGGCTGCCTGCCAGCAGGCCTGCCAGTGGCTGGCCGGTAAGTGTCACAGCGGCAAAGCCAAACACCGCACCGATCAGCATCATGCCCTCGACCCCCAGGTTCAGTACGCCGGATTTTTCACAAACCAGTTCTCCGGTGGCGGCAAAGACCAGCGGTGTCGCTGCCGTCATCATCGTCATCATTGAAGCTATCAGCAGTTCGTTCATGTGGCAGATACCTTATTGCCGATACGCGTCAGCCGGTAACGGGTCAGCAGGTCGAAGGCCAGCAGATAGAAAAGGATGATGCCCTGGAAAAGGCCTGTGACTGCTTTGGGCAGGCCAGCCGAGATCTGCGCGCCTTCGCCGCCGATGTAGGTCACGGCGATTGCGCTTCCGGCGAGCGCCACACCCACCGGGTGCAGTCGGCCCAGAAATGCCACGATGATGGCGGTAAAGCCATAACCCGGGGAGATCTTGGGCATCAACTGGCCGATGGTCGAGGCGGCCTCCATAATGCCGGCAAGCCCTGCCAGACCCCCGCCGATGAGCAGGGTCGCCCAGATCATCCGCGGGTTGCTGATGCCGGCATGGCGAGCAGCCAGCGGCGCTGAGCCAAATACCCGCACCTTGAAACCAAAACGGCTCTTGGTCAGTACGAACCACGCCAACAGCGGCACCAACAGCGCGATCAGTGTGCCCAGATGCACCCGGTAGCCGCGAAACAGCATGGGCAGTAAAGCCGCATCGGGGAACATCCGGGTACCGGGAAAGCCCCAGCCCTGGGGATTACGCCAGGGGCCTTGCACCAGATGTACCAGCAGCAATTCGGCGACATACACCAGCATCAGCGAGACCAGGATTTCGTTGGCGTTGAACCGGGTTTTGAGCAGTGCCGGTATTGCGGCCCAGGCCATGCCGCCGAGCACACCCAGTGCCAGCATGGCCGGCAGGATCAGTGGATTGGTGCTGTCGTAGAAGACCACCGCGGGGGCGCTGCCCAGCAATGCCCCGGCAATAAACTGGCCTTCGGCGCCGATGTTCCAGACTCCGGCGCGAAACCCGACCGACAACCCGATGCCGATCAGGATCAAAGGCCCGGCTTTGACAGCGACTTCGGACAGGCCGGACCAGGAGGTCAGCGGCTCGATAAAGTAGATATACAGCGCAATACCGGGTGCTTTGCCCATGGCAAGGAATATCAAAGCACCGGTCAGCCCGGTTAACGCCATGGCCAGTAGCGGCGACAGCCAGGCGGCTGACGCAGACTGGGTCGCCCGGGCCTCAAGCGCCAGCATGGGAAAGTGATTCCGTACGCTCGCGGCTGGCGCCCATCAGCAGGCCGACTTCCTGGGTGGTGATATCAGATGCCAACTGCGGTTCAGACAGAGTTCCCTGCGAGATGACCGCGATGCGGTCACAAAGCGCAAATATCTCGTCCAGGTCCTGCGAGATGATCAGCGCCCCGGCACCGGCGCCGACCAGGCGCTGAATCTGTTCGTGAATTGCCGCCGCCGCGCCGGCGTCGACCCCCCAGGTAGGCTGGGACACTACCAGCAGTTGCGGATCCTGCAGAATCTCGCGGCCGACGATAAATTTCTGCAAATTGCCTCCGGAAAGGCTGTTGGCGAGTGCCGCAGTGCCCGCGGCCTTAACGTCAAAACGCTGCAGAATTTCCTCGGCATAGTGCTCAACCTGGGTCCAGTTGACCAGGCCATAGGAGACAAAGCCCAATCGATCGGCCGAGGTGAGAAAACTGTTCTGCACCAGATTAAGGTCAGAGACCGCCGCCTGGCCGATCCGTTCCTCAGGTACAAACACGGCGCCGAGCTGTCGGCGGGCGACTGGTGTCAGTTTGCAGGCTTCAGTATCGAGCATGCGAATCGAGCCACTGCGCGGTGGGCCGGTCTCACCCGACAGCGCGCCCATGAGTTCTATCTGCCCGTTACCGGCAATACCGGCAATGGCCAGAATCTCGCCGGCGCGTACCGAAAAACTGACACTGTCGATGTCGGTGCCGTGCGGCTGGTCGGAGCGAACCGAAAGATCGGTTACCTGCAGGCGTATCTCAGGCGACGACGGGGCCGTGTGTCGCGGTGCGGATTCGACCCGGTGACCGATCATTTTCTCGGCCATAGAATGTGCGGTTTCATTGGCCGGTATGCACTCATCAACCCGCTGTCCGCCGCGCAATATGGTGGCGCGGTCACACAGGGTGCGGACCTCCTCAAGCTTGTGGCTGATATACAGGATCGAGCGACCTTCACCGGCAAGGGTGCGTAAAGTTGCAAACAGGATTTCGGTTTCCTGAGGCGTAAGCACGGAGGTCGGTTCGTCGAGGATCAGCAGACTGGGGTTTTGCAGCAGGCAACGCACGATCTCGATACGCTGGCGCTCACCCATGGAAAGATCGTAGACGTGCCGGTCGGGGTGCAGAGTTAAGCCATA
>Ga0207988_1001576_pt1 | contig 11210 bp, 10 predicted proteins | sample ETNtaG_11_FD_185773 | JGI IMG/M metagenome (GOLD analysis project Ga0207988, IMG submission 185773) | Marine microbial and viral communities from oxygen minimum zone, Eastern Pacific Ocean - ETNP201310SV74 (SPAdes) (version 2) | ecosystem: Environmental > Aquatic > Marine > Oceanic ...
ATCCGCTATACAGCGGTAATCGCAACCGTTATTACTGTTCAGCCAAGTGGGAACGCGACTCCTCAAGTAACAACTTTGTTGCGGATAAAGTCGGTAATTTCGATTTCTGAAAACTCAAACTCTCGAAGAATCTCATAAGTTTGCGCACCCAAATTTTGTGGCGGCATATAACTTTGCGGACGGATGCCATCGACCAGAATTGGACTGAGGATCGATACAAAATCTTCTCCATTTGCCGATTTACCATAACTAATATTGCCGTTGTGCTTTACCTGAGGGTTATCAAGTAGGTTTTCGTAGTCAGACACAGGAGCATGCCAGATATGGTGTTCGTCAAAAAGGCGGCGGCATTCATCGGTTGATATTTGCTTGAGATGGTCTTGCAAAATGATCCCAACTTGTTCACAGAAATCGGCGTCTGAGTGTTTGATACCCAACTCATCCAAATCGATTTCTAAAGCAGCTAACACCTGCTCCGCACTTGCAAGTGATATAACCAAGTGGCCACTGGCCGTGGCATAGATGCCATAAGGCACTGAATTGTGCCACCCGGCTGTTGGGCCCTGAGATGCAATCGTACCCGGCTTGGCGCCATTTAAATAATAGGACAAGGATTCCGCTTGAAGATCGATACCTGCTGACAAAAGGTCCACTTCGACACGCCGTCCCACACCGGTCCTACTTCGGCTGACTAATCCGGCGAGAATGGCCATGGCATAAAGAGCTGCACCATGATGATCAATGACGGAAACACCGACAGGTCTTGGGCCACCGGCTACAGTCCCGTTGATTGAGGCCAAGCCAGAAATTGCTTGAACTAATAAGTCCTGCCCCGGTTTATCCTTCCAGGGACCGTCCGGACCGTACCCGGACGCTGAGGCATAAATCAATTTCGGGTTTATGGCTTTTAGTTGCTCCCAGGCAAGTCCAAAACGTTCCATCACACCGGGCCGAAAATTCTCAGCTACAACGTCTATATCCTTCACAATATGGCGAACAATCTCACAGGCTTCGGGCTGTTTCAGATCAAGTGAGATACTGCGTTTGTTCCGGCCCCCAACGTGAAATAGTCCGCCAGCTCCGTCGATGTTGACGTCATTGCCTCCAAAGTGTCGTTGGAAAGCACCCGTCAGTGGTTCAACGCCAATTACATCAGCGCCCAGATCAGCAAGATGCTGTATGCCGAGGGGACCCAAGAGAAAGTGGTTGAAGCTCAGAATTCTTACACCGGAAAGCAGATCAGTCATTTGAAGGTCCAGCCGCGCGGTTAATAACGGAATTCCGATGTGAAACCCATTTCATAATGTGTTGAGCGACCGCTACCAGATCTTGGTTCTGATTCCAAACCTCTACGTCTGCGTAGGTTCGCTTTCTTTCCATATCTGATTTGCTGATTTTATATAAAACAGTTACGGTGTCTCCGATCGCTACGCCTTTGAGGAATCGTATTCCGTCGTATCCGAGTGAAACCGGAGTTTCATTTTTCGGTAGCAGTTCTGGGTTCTGTTCAAGAATACGGGTAGAAGCGCCAGACATATAGCCGACAAGGAGTGCACCATGCGCAATTCTTCCGCCATATGGTGTTTTTTGCATAGTGTTTTCATTGACATGGTTGGGTGACAGGTCCCCAGTTATGCCCGCAAACAAATAGACGTCTGATTCGCCAACAGTTTTTGAAAAACTTACGGATAAACCTTCCTTCAGGTATGAACGCGTCATAATAATTACCTTAGTCGCTAATAATCAGAGTCCGACTTACGGGTCGCAAATCAACTTACTCATAAAGCCCCCCCACCTTTCATGAGTTCGCGGCCAATAATGCTTCTCTGAATTTGATTGGTACCCTCATAAATCTGTGTAATTTTTGCGTCTCGGTACAACCGTTCGACCTCGAAGCCATGAATGTAACCAGAACCGCCAAAGACCTGGACCGCGTTGGCAGTTTGAGCTACCGCCGTATCTGAGGCAAAACACTTGGCGATGGAGCAGGCTCCGTTTGCTGGGACATCGTTATCGAGCATTAGCGCGGCCCGATGAACGAGAGATCGCGCGGCCGCTATTTCTATTGCCATATCTGCCAGCATCCACTGCATTCCCTGATGCTCGGCGATAAGCTTGCCGAATTGTTTTCTGGTTTGTGCGTATTTTACCGAAGCTTCCAGACCCGCTTGAGCGATACCGACGGCCAATGCGCCGATACCTACCCGTCCTTTTTCCAGAACGCTCATCATGATATGGAACCCACGATTAAGATCGCCTAGCAACGCCCATTCCGGTAGTTGAACACTATCAAAATTCAGGCCGCCAATTTGGCTGGAACATTGGCCCATCTTTCGCTCCTTTTGACCTCGCGATACGCCGTCGCTATGGAGATCAACCACAAAAATACTCATGCCGCGATGGCCCGCGTCAGGATCGGTGCGCGCTAACACAAACCCGAGATCGGCAATGGGGGCGTTATGTATCCATAATTTGGAGCCATTCAACACCCAGCCAGAATCCGTGCGTTCCGCATGAGTACGAATGTTTGCGACATCGGATCCTGCCTCTGCTTCGGTAATACAGTAGGCAACTATTTTTTTGGTGGCTAGAACATCCGCCATGTATGCACCCCGTTGTTCGGCCGTTCCATACCATGACAGTAAGGTGCCTATGAGTTCTATGACGCCACATTGATCGGCGACAGATGCATAACCACGAGATAGTTCCTCGATGACCAAGGCGTACGCGTAGGTGTCTAAACCAGCACCTCCATGTTGTTTAGGGACGGTTATGCCGAAAAGCCCCAACTCGCCCATTCGTTCATACAATGCTCTAGGGAAGACCTGTGTGGTATCTAATTCCTTTGCAACAGGTCGCACGGCTTCTTGGGCAAACCGTCGGCTCATACCCTGAATTTGTTCATAAATTTCAAGGTCTTGGGCTGGCAAATGCAACATAGGGCTGTTTCCAAAGGTATATGTGTTATAAGATGTAACGATAAAACGTTTTATCCAATAATATTAACAATATGTCGATAATTCGACTATAGTATGACTCAATTTAGATTGAAATATCAACTATATCTGTGTAGTTCATGCTACAATATGGGCGTAAAAGGTGTCATATTTGTCATTGCTAATGACAAATATGATAAAACGTTTTTTCATACACGAAGTCAAGTGGAAGAATGGCTTTACCGCTTTTAGGCAAATGGTGGCAGGCGTTATTGCGAACGATTTAACCTCAGGGACGGCGTTACGGTGAACCGAGGAAACCTGTTGGAACGTGCATCAAATCAAAAACAAATGAGACGGGTAGGTTTTTTGTGGATGGTATTCGAAACGAGGCTGCATCGCTACACATTACGGGAGAGACGCAAGTTTATGTTGTCATCGGCGATCCTATCGCTCAGGTAAAGTCCACTCATTTGTATAACAAGCTAACTGCGGAGATTCCGGCCGATGTAGTTTTTGTTCCGGTGCAATTCAGCGCCAAAGATTTCGAGCGCTCTGTCGATGGATTACGTGCTTTAAAAAATCTTGCCGGCATCATCCCAACGATACCGCACAAGCCGAGAATGATGGAGGTGGTAGACAGCTGTTCCAAGCGGGCCCAAATTGTTGGTGCCGTGAATTCTATTCGCGTAGAACCTGATGGCCAGTGGGTAGGGGATATGTTTGATGGCATCGGTTATGTTAACGGACTCATCAAAAACGGTCATCAGCCGAAAAACAAGTCCTTCTTGATTGTCGGCGCGGGTGGCGCCGGAGCTGCAATTTCTTTCGCCTTGGCGGACGCGGGGGTTCAACGCCTGCGTATTGTCGATTTAGACCAGGGTAAAGTTGAAAGAATTATTGCGAACATGCGTGCGAACTACTCGAACATAGAAATTGATACGGGCCCTCTCGACCCAACGGAATTTGATGTCGTTGCCAATGCAACCCCCCTTGGCATGGCGAGCGGCGATCCTTTGCCTGTGTCACCCGATTTACTCTGCTGCGGTCAGCTCGTGACAGAAATGATTATGAAGCCTCCGGTGACACCATTATTGGTACAAGCGCAAGCGAAAGGTTGTGTCATTCAAGTCGGATACGAAGCGCTTGTTGGTCAGACCGCCGCTAATTTGAAGTTTTTCGGGTTGGTGGCGTAGGCGTAAAGTGTCTTTGTTCGCCCTAGAGTTGTCGTGGTTTGAGGCCTGTATTTTTGTATAAGGCTTTGCGATTGTTAACGAAGCGAGGGTCGCACAGGTGACAAAAAAGAGTATCAGAGACGTTGCTATGCGAGCGGGGGTATCCGTTTCTACGGTCTCGCTCGTGCTCAACGGGAAAGGGCGAATATCAGAAGCTACGCGCAAGAAGGTGCGCGATGCGGCAAATACGTTGGGTTTTATTCTCGACCACAGTGCTTCAAAACTCCGGTCCGGCCAATCGACTCTTTTTGGGGTGATTGTTAATGATTTCTCCAACCCTTTTTTTGCCGAGCTATCCGCCGCACTGGAAACGGAAGCTTTTGCAAACGGATACTTAACCGTGCTCGCCAACTCGAATGATGATCTGCATCGCCAGGGAAAACTAATTGAGGCAATGGTAGGGCTGGGTGTGGGCGGGTTTGTGATCTGCCCGGCTGCCGGGTCATCATCGGAAACGTTTGAATTGATCCGCGCCCGATCGTTGCCCTATGTAATTTGTGTCCGCGATCTGCAAGATGAAAATGCAGATTTCATTGGGGCGGACGATTACCAGTGTGGCGTGTTTGCTAGCAAACATTTGGTAGATCTAGGCCATAAAAATATTGCGATGATTGGCGGCTTTCAAGAATTGGCGACAACACGACACAGAATTGCAGGGTTTCGCGAAGTTATAGATAGTCGTGGGCTTTCTGTTCAAAAGGAACTGATATTGCCGGGCCCACCCACGCTGGAATTTGGTCGCGAAATGGCTATACGGCTTGTCCAATCTGGCCAGAAATTTACGGCGGTATTCTGTTACAACGATATTGTGGCTGTGGGTGTTTGTGCTGGGTTGCGGTCTTCCGGTAAAAAAATTGCCGAGGACATTTCAGTAATTGGTGTGGACAATCTGCCAGAATCAGAAGCTGCTTTTCCATCACTTACTACGGTAGAGATTTACCCTCGCTCTATTGGCAGACGGTCTGCGGAAGCACTGATAAAAGCGCTCAAGAATAAAAGCAATCGCAAAGAAAAAGTTATTCTTCCTTTGCAGTTAATCGCCCGCGCCTCTACCGCAAAAGTTTCGGCCGAAGAATGACAAACGGTAGCTTGACAGCAGATTAATTTAATGATAAAACGTTTGATCAAAGCGACTCAATTGGAGCGCAAGTAAATAGAGATAATTTAGAAAGCAGAATTAAAACAATATGTTAAATGAAGTACATTTAAAATCATTTTGATAAATGGTTTTATCAATTATTCGCTGTCAGTTTGTGCGACACGTCTAGCGGTGACGCACTGCGGAAGCGAAAGAAGGGGGATTTGTGCTGTGATGACAAATAATCGAAGGGAACAATTTTGCCGTTAGTCGTATAGTCGTACCTGTAGTCGTACCTGGGTGGCAGTTGTATCTGCCAATTTAAATGAAACTGAATTCAGAAGAATGAATTCGCGAATTAATCCTGAGGAGGAGTTAATATGAAATTTACTGTATCAAAACTGTTGCTCCCGGTGCTGGCGGTCGCTTTTTCCAGCTTTACGTTTGTTAGTACCGCTCAAGCCGACAAGATCACGTTGCATGGTGCGAGCCAGTTTGATGAAAAACATGCGTTTACGCGTTTGATGCGTAAATTCGAACAACTCACGAAACAATATTACAGTGGCGAGCATGAGCTTGAGTTCGTTATGCACCTAAATAGCGAGCTGGGTCTTGAAAAAGACTATGTCGCCTACATGAACCAGGGCTTGTCGGTTGACTACGCTGTGGCAGCTCCGTCGCACATGTCCACCTTTTCGAAGTTGGCGACTTTGCTCGATCCACCGATGCTTTACCGAGATGCTGGCCACTGGAGTAAGGTTTTGTCCGGCGACGTGTTGCAGCCGATCGTCGACGACATTTACAAGCGTGCCGACGTTCTGGTGTTGGGATACGGTGGAGGTGGCGTCCGTCACCTGATCGTCAACAAGCCAGTAACGAACATGGCTGAAATCAAGAATGTTCCGATCCGTGTGATGGGTGCGCCAATTCAAACAAAACTTTTCAATGCCTTCGGTATGTCGCCGAATGTCATTGCCTATGCAGAAGTCTATAATGCCATTCAAACCGGCGTTATTGATGCGGCAGAAAATGAAGCGGCTGGCATCCGCCAGATGAAATTCTACGAAGTTGGGCCAAACATTTCTCTGACCGCACACTCCATCACGGTCCGCCCATTAGCGTTCAGTGGCAAAACACTTCGTAGATTACCGCAAGATTTGCAATCTGCAATTCTCCAGGCCGGTAAAGATGCCGGAACCTATGGCCGAGTCACCGAACTTACTGAAGGCTCAGGAATTATGGCGGAAATGGAATCTCAGGGTAAGCTGAAAACAATCAACTTCACAGAGCGGGAAAAATTGATTGCAGCCGCGACGCCCGTATTGAAAGAGTACTTTAAAGACTTGGGGCAGAGCGCTTTATATAACGCTATTCAGGCCGTACAATAGTCGCGTATTTCTCCGCGTGATATAAAGGTATTAAGGGTCGATGGCTTAAGTGCCATCGACCCTTTTTTATGAACCTTGTGTGGTTAGGCGGGCACGAATGAAAAAAATAATAGATGGTTATTTTTCGTTTCTCAAAATCGTGCTGACACTATTGATGGGAATTCTCATCATTCCTGTAACCATGCAAATATTTGCCCGCTATAGCGATTTTATCCCACGCTATATCTGGACCGAAGAGCTGTCACGATTTTGCTTCATCTGGATCATCCTTGTTGGGGCAATGATTGCTTTACGGAAAAACGAACATTTTGCAGTTGATCTGTTGCCGCCCCCAAAAACCAACAAAGGCAAAGCGATATCCCTGATGTTTGTTGATCTCATGGCATTTGGCATGGCGGTTATTTTTGTTGTCTGGGGCTGGCCGCTGGTTAAGTTCGGATTACTGCAAACTTCCGAAATGGCTGATCTGCCAATGGTGCTTATTTACATGGCTTGGCCGATAACGGGGATTACGTGGATGTTATTTTTGTCAGAACGTGTTGTTGATCATATCAAATTATTTCGGAGTGTCGCCCCATGACACCTGTGGAGGTCTCGGCGATATTATTCCCGCTTTTTATAATTCTTGTTATCTTTCGCGTCCCTGTTGCGATTGCGCTCGGTTTGGCATGCATTCCGGTGTTTTTGTTGGAAGAGCGATTAACGCCATTCCTGCTCATGAATGAAATGTTCAAGTCCTATAACGCCTTCATATTACTTGCCGTTCCGTTCTTCCTTTTGGCTGCAAACATTATGAACGCTGCGGGAATCACTGACCGGCTGGTGCGGCTATCGCGTGCAATGGTTGGACATTTGCCGGGCGGGTTGGGACACGTTAACGTGGTGGTCAGTATGCTATTTGCGGGCATATCCGGTTCGTCCACAGCGGATGCCGCGGGTATCGGGTCGCTGCTAATTCCGCAGATGAAAAAGCTGGGTTACTCATCAAGTTTTTCCGTCGCCATCACGGCGTGCTCCTCGGTCATGGGCGTTGTTATTCCGCCAAGTATCTTGATGGTCGTGTGGGGCGGACTGATGTCCGTATCTATTGGTGGCTTGTTTTTGGCCGGCGTTATCCCTGGAATTTTGATCGCCGTGTCGCAAATGATGGCGGTCTACGTGTTTGCCAAAATCTACAATTACCCGATGTATGCGCGATCTACATTTAAGGAATTCTTTGTTGCGGTTTTCCAAGCGATACCGCCTCTCATGACCCCCTTGATCATTGTCGGCGGAATTGTCGGTGGGTTTTTTACGCCAACCGAAGCTTCAGTAATCGCCGTACTATATTCTGTTATTCTAGGAGGGCTTTTTTACAGAACCATTGGTTTTCATAACCTCCCGTCGATCCTCTACAACTCTGCGGCGTTCGCCGCTATGTCCCTGTTTTGTATAGGCACGGCGTCGGCGTTCGGGTGGCTGTTGGCCTATTTCAAAGTTCCGCTGGCTATTGTACAGTTTCTGGCGCCCTACGGCGTTGGTCCGACCAGTACGGGCTTGATCGTCGCTGGCTCCTTTCTTTTGATCGGTATGTTTATCGATGCCATCCCGGCGATCATTATTCTCGGGACCGTTCTTTGGCCGCTGGCCGAAGTCTCGCATATGCACCCGATTCATTTTGCAATTATCGGCGTTATTTCTTTGGCTTTCGGACTGGTAACTCCTCCCTATGGTCTGTGTTTATTGATCGCTTGCAAGGTCGGAGACATTGAGGTTAAGAAAGCATTACGCGACGTCGCGATTGTCCTGTGTCCAATGTTTGTGGTTTTGTTAATTGTAATTTTCTTCCCGGGACTCATCCTGGCATTGCCAAAGATGCTCATGGCGAAGTTTATATGAATGGGAATTTAAGCGTGACAAAATAAATCGTAATGCCGGTTCTAATAGCCCAAGGGTGTGAAAAGAGCCATGAGAACAGTCTGTAGGAAGACCGGACTAACGGGTGTCACTTTCATACCCTTCGTCATACGTGTGCCTTTCGGGATCGAGCTCGTAGGGCGTCTGGCAACCGCCTATCCAGATACAATTGTAGGTTTGAAAGACAGCTCCGGAGACTGGACAAACACCGAGAGTCTGCTCAAAGAATATCCTCAGCTTGAAATTTTTCCCGGTTCAGAGGCCTTTTTACTAAAAGCGTTACGGTTAGGTGGCACTGGTTGCATTACCGCCACAGGCGGAGCAAATCCCAAGGGCATTAGAGAAGTATTCGACCGTTGGCAAACCGATGAAGCGGATGATTTGCAAGACCGGATTTCCGAGATCAGGAAAACCATTCAGCGTTATCCGTTGATTCCCGCCATGAAGGCCATGGTCTCGCACTTCCATGATGACCCGGCATGGCGAACACTGGCGCCCCCCTATTGCCGTTGCCACCCGAAGCTGCCGGCTCTTTATTTGCCGATCTGGCAGCCATCAAATTTCAAATAGAACCACGATAAACACCCTTCGTGTAACTTTAGGAATTTTCCAATGGATGACAAGATAGGTATGCGGCGAGGATTGACCAGCTACGGCGATGAAGATTTCTCGCTCTACTTGCGCACCGCATTTATCAAGGCGATGGGCTATACCGACGAGGCTCTCAACCTGCCGGTGATTGGAATTGTTAATACGTTTTCCGGCTTTAACCCTTGCCACGGAAACGTACCTCAGATCATTGAGGCGGTAAAACGCGGCGTGATGTTGGCCAGAGGACTACCGGTTGAATTTCCCACCATCTCTTTGCATGAATCATTTTCCTATCCGACCAGCATGTATTTGCGCAATCTGATGTCAATGGATACCGAGGAGATGCTTCGCGCCCTGCCAATGGATGCCTGCGTGCTGATTGGTGGTTGCGACAAAACCGTTCCCGCACAGCTTATGGCAGCGGCAAGCGCAGACGTTCCGGCGATAAGCTTGGTTACTGGTCCGATGCTCTCCAGCTCACATCGCGGTGAACGTATCGGTGCTTGCACTGATTGTCGCCGGTTCTGGGGTGAATATCGTGGCGGTAGTATCAAGGAAGACGAGCTGAAAGAGGTAACAGGACAGCTTGTGCCATCGGTAGGCACTTGCGGCGTGATGGGTACAGCCTCAACAATGGCATGCATGGCCGAGGCCATGGGAATGATGCTTCCTGGCGGGGCTACCATTCCTGCAGTACTTTCTGAACGGCTTCGCCATTCTGAAGAAAGCGGTGCGCATGCGGTAAAACTATCGAAAATGAAGTTGAGGCCGTCTGAAATAATGACACCCGCTGCGCTGAAAAACGCTTTGCGGGTGCTCTTGGCGGTGGGAGGGTCGACCAATTGTCTTGTACATTTGGCAGCAATTGCTGGGCGATTGGGTGTCCAGTTGGATATGGATGCATTCAACACACTTGGCGCAGAAACACCGGTTCTTGTCGATCTAAAGCCAAGCGGTAAATACTACATGGACGACCTTTATCGGGCCGGAGGTATGGCAGTTGTACTGCGTGAGCTCAAACCACTTCTCAATCTAGATTGTATGACGATTACTGGACGTACACTTGGCGAGGAAATTGAGGCGTCACCAAAACCGTTTGCGCAAGATGTTGTACGAACAATAGCGAACCCGATTCACTTCGGAGGCAGCCTTGTATCCCTTAAGGGAAATCTTGCAGGCAATGGTGCAATAATCAAGCAATCAGCCTGTTCGCCGGACTTGCTTAAACATTCCGGACGCGCCGTGGTGTTTGATTCTCTCAATGATCTAGCCGATCGCATCGACACCATTACAGATATCAGCAAAGAAGATGTTCTGGTGCTGCGAAATGCAGGACCAAAGGGCGCTCCCGGGATGCCTGAAGCAGGTTACATCCCAATCCCAAAAGTTTTGGCAAAGCAAGGAGTAACAGACATGGTTCGTATTTCTGATTGTCGGATGAGTGGCACCGCCTTTGGCACCATCGTTTTGCACGCCGAACCGGAAGCCGCCGTTGGCGGCCCGTTAGCCTTGGTTGAAAATGACGATATCATTACGCTGGATGTTGCTAATCGCACATTGACCATTGATGTGGATGCTGAAGAACTTGAGCGTCGTCGTGCGGCGTGGGTACCTGCTCCTCCGGTAGAAGGAGAGCGTGGATATAGGAAACTATTTGTCGAACATGTAAACCAGGCGGGCCAAGGTGTGGATTTTGATTTTCTGACTAATCGACCGTTTACCGCGAAAACCCCTTAGGCGACTCCAAATAGGATATAGGGATAGAGCTAATAACATGCCATTGGAAAAAACATTCACACCGCCGCAATTTGATGTTCCAGATAACGCTTGTGATTGCCATGCACATATATGTGGTCCCTCATCAGTTTACCCACACACCCAGAGATGCAACACCATACAACATGCACAGTGACCAGGCAGATTTGCACGACGCAGTACACAAGTTAGAGAAGTTTCGGTCACATTCTAGTCACATTGACTATTGAGTTACTGATGGAACAGGCGTTACAAACTGTAGAAAGTCCTGTAAACACAGGAAAAATATGGTGGGCGCGGCTGGATTTGAACCAGCGACCCCTGCCGTGTG
>Ga0207988_1001612_pt1 | contig 11056 bp, 9 predicted proteins | sample ETNtaG_11_FD_185773 | JGI IMG/M metagenome (GOLD analysis project Ga0207988, IMG submission 185773) | Marine microbial and viral communities from oxygen minimum zone, Eastern Pacific Ocean - ETNP201310SV74 (SPAdes) (version 2) | ecosystem: Environmental > Aquatic > Marine > Oceanic ...
TTTGCTTCCGCCTGGCGCATGACTCCGGAAAGTATTGTGCTGCATGCAGGTGCAATTGTGTTCAACGGGGCTATGCTGGATTTAATGCCGTGGATGTTTTTAGGTGCGACTTATATTCTGCACCATTACTTTGACGCGGGAGCAGTTTTAGCAGCAGTTGAAAAAGAAAAAGTGACTCACATGGTTATGGTACCGGCACAAATTACGGCATTGCTTAATCATCCGGACTTTGAAGCCGAAAAACTGCGTTCACTGGAAATGCTCCAAAATGTCGGTGCACCGCTGTTGCTGGAATACAAGCACAAATTAAATGAAATTTTACCCGGAATTTTTTACGAATTATACGGAGTTACAGAAGGATTTTTTTCACATTTGGACCGTGACGATGCTCTGCGTAAAGTAGGATCTGTGGGTGCGGCACCTCCCTTTATTGACATAAAAATTTTGCGGAAAAACGGTGAAGAATGTAAAGCAGGAGAGGTTGGAGAAATTTGTGGACGCGGCCCTATGATGATGAGCGGTTACTACAAACAGCCTGAATTAACAAAAAAAACAATTGTCAAAGGCTGGCTGCATTCCGGTGATTTAGGCTATCTTGATGAAGATGGTTTTTTATTTCTGGTGGATCGTGTTAAAGATATGATCATCAGTGGTGGCGTCAATGTTTTTCCAAAAGATATTGAAGAAGTAATCATTCAGCATCCTGCGGTGGCCGAAGTTTCAGTGTTTGGTGTTCCTGACAAAAAATGGGGAGAAACACCGATTGCGGCAATCATTTTTCATCATGCTCAAAATCTCAGTCAAAACGAAATGATCACATGGACCAATGAACGTGTAGACGCAAAATTTCAGCGGATCTCTGCTGTCGAAATTTACGATTCGTTTCCACGCAATGTCGCGGGGAAGACTCTCAAACGTGAAATGCGTGAGTCCTACATCAACAAATAACAGTTAAAAACTAAGCCGCTGTCACAGACAGTTTTAAAACAAAGACAATTCCACAATTGATTTTGGCTTTCAGCGTGTGTTTTTAGATATTTTTAATTGTACATTCAACTGCTTTTTATGCTATAATTCTGTGCGAAAATATAGCAAGACATGAGTCATAACCGATAGCTAAATGGACGAGAACAGATTATTCAATAATTGGCAACGTGCTTTAATTGTTTCCTTACAACTGCCACATAAATCAAACGCAGAAGTCCAGAGTTCACTGGAAGAAATGTCGTCACTCACCTATTCCCTAGGTGGAGAAGTGGCAGGAAAAATTGTACAGGCACGTTCACAAATTCATCCTGCATATTTTTTTGGTAAAGGTAAGCTGGATGAGATTAAATTAACGCTTAAAAATGAAGCAGTTGATGCACTGCTGGTTGATAATCAACTCAGTCCTAAACAAACCCAGAATTTAGAGAAAATATTAGAGTGTGAGGTGCTGGACCGCACTCAGGTGATTTTAGAAATTTTTGCAAAAAATGCACGTACCCGTGAAGCAAAGCTACAAATCGGTTTAGCACAGGCTGAATATTTATTGCCCCGTTTAGTAGGATTGTGGAAACACCTTGACCGGGAACGTGGCGGAATTGGTGCATCACGTGGTACAGGTGAAAAGCAGATTGAAAAAGACAGACAATTTTTGCGTCAGCGAATAACACGTTTCAAAGCTCAGTTGGAACGCGTCGACAAGGAACGTAACACTCAAAAACAACGACGTTCAAATTGCCTGCAGGTGAGCCTGATCGGTTATACAAATGCAGGGAAATCCACAATCATGAATGCCCTGACAAATTCAGGACTGTTAGTGGAAGATCGCCTATTTGCCACACTTGATTCGACAACACGGCTTTTAGAAGAGGATACACGGCCCAAAGTACTGCTTTCTGATACAGTTGGTTTCATCAGTAATCTTCCTCATGAAGTGGTGGCGGCATTCCGTTCAACTCTCTCAACTGTCAAAGATGCGGATTTACTGCTGGAGATTGTAGACGCGAGTAACAATATCGATGAGCATTTGCAAACGACCGCAGATGTTTTGGAAGATCTGGATTCGCTCTCTATTCCAATTATTAAAGTGTTTAATAAAATAGACCGCATTTCTCCTACACGTTTATTAATGTTGGAAAAAATGTATCCGGAGGCTGTTTTTGTTTCTGTGAAAAATTCTGCAGAAAACGGACATGATAACAGCTCAAGCTTAGTTGATATTATAAGAAAAAAGATCCTGCACTTTTTTGATGAACGCATGAAAACTGTGACTATTCGTCTCGATTATCTGCACTCACAACAGTTAGCAAACATTTACGAATGGAGCAGGGTAGATAACATTGATTATCAGGAGGGGGGAATCATGATGACATTGACCACAATTCCCGGTAATTTGGAAAGACTGCGTCATCACTTAGGCTCGGGGTTTACGGAAATGAGTTAAACGAATTTTACCAGCCTGCTGTTTCAACTGAGTTAAGATAAATTCAACCAGGGCCTTAAAACAAATAACCTGACTCTGCTGATGACGAAAATACTCTTTTCGGGTAGATAAGTCATACAGCAAAATTTTCACAAAAAGAAATAGATATAAATGCAAAAATTTATTGTGGAGGGAGGTATTTCACTCTCCGGAAGCATCACACCTTCAGGCAACAAAAACGAAGCACTGCCGGTACTTGCAGCAACGTTGCTGGCACATGAACCTGTTACAATACACAATGTGCCGGATATTCTCGACATTGCGATCATGCGTGAGCTGCTGGTCAGTCTCGGCGTAAAAATTAAGCAAATTGACAAACATACTTTCCGCTTTGATTCCAGCCATCTGCAGTCCACTGTTCCGGACTCAGGACAAGCAAAGCGGATCAGAGGCTCTTTCCTGCTGGCTGGCCCACTACTGGCCCGCAGCAATTCCATAGATCTGCCTGCTCCAGGCGGTGACCGAATCGGTTTAAGGCCAGTTCACACTCATCTTCTGGCCCTCGAAAAACTTGGTGCGGAGATTACTCTAAATGAGGATAGCCTCTATCAAATGCATTCAAATGCCTTGATAGGTACAGAGATATACCTAGATGAAGCAAGCGTGATGGCTACAGAAAATGCTGTCATGGCTGCGGTTACTGCGGAAGGTAAAACCAGTATTTATAACGCAGCCTGTGAACCACACGTTCAGGGACTCTGTCATTTTCTGGTTATGCTCGGAGCAGCAATCGAAGGTATCGGCAGCAATTTACTCATAATCGAAGGTGTACCAAAACTGGCAGGAGGAGATTACACAATTCAGCCTGATCACACGGAAGTTGGATCTTTTATAGGTTTAGCCGCGGTTACAGGCAGCGAATTACTGATCAAAAACGCAGGTGTCGAATATCTGCGGATGACGCGTTTAATGTTTGAAAAACTTGGTGTGGAAATTAAAGTTGAAGGGGAGGATTTGCTGATTCCGAAAAAACAAAAACTTACAGTTCAAAAAGATATCCCAGGAGGAATACCAAAAATTGACGATGCACCATGGCCGGGATTTCCTGCGGATTTAACTAGCATCATGACGGTGGTTGCCACACAGTGTACAGGTGCGGTATTAATTTTTGAAAAAATGTTTGAAAGCCGTTTATTCTGGGTAGATAAGCTAATTGAAATGGGAGCACAAATAATTCTTTGTGATCCGCACAGGGCAGTTGTTTCCGGTCCAACTCCACTCAAAGGAGCACGTGTTTCATCTCCGGATATTAGAGCAGGTATGGCTTTGTTGATTGCTGCACTTGGTGCAAAAGGTACAACGGAAATACATAATATTGACCAGATAGATCGTGGATATGAAAATATTGACCAGAGACTCAATGCTTTGGGTGCTAAAATTCAAAGAGTAAACGTATAATAAGAAGAATGACAAATAATACGGAATTATCTGAAGTACAGGCAAAAGTACTGGAGGAGGAACAACAACTCCTGCTCCTGGTAAAACAAGGTTTGCTGATGCTTGCTGCAGAAGATAAAGAAAGTAATATAAGCAACCTCCAGCTTGAGGACATCATCGAACTGAGAGATTCGCTTGCGGACACTCTGCCTGAGGATGTACCTGCAGTAATGGCGCAAATGGAACGGATGGTTTTACTCCACTCACAGCAGGATTCGCACAATTCTGCTTCAGGTTATAATCTGGACACACCTTATTTTGCACACATCCGTTTAAGTGAAAACAACCGCGTACGTGATCTGCTGATTGGCAACCAGAACTGCTTTTCCACACACTTGCCCTGCCCAATCGTTGACTGGAAAAATGCCCCGATCAGTCAAATCTTTTACCGTTACCGTGAAGGTGAAGAGTATGTGGAAGATATTGGAGAGAGGGAACTCGAAGGAGAGTTGATCACACGGAGGATGTTGTTGATCGAAAATGGTAACTTGATGCGGATAAGCTGGCCAGGTGGTGTTCTTGAAGATTTAGCTTCAGAACAGGGTGGAAGTAATAAATGGCATTTGGTCAGTCAAAAAACACCACGTCTGGAAAGTGGACAGAAAAAAACTCTTGACGAACTTCAAGTACCAGAAAAATCATCATCCAATTCAGAAAAAACAACCGACCTCAGTTTTTCCGGTTACAGGGTGGACAAACATCTCCGTCAAATAACTGCACTTGTGGATCCTCAGCAGTTTGAGGTAATTACGCATTCTGAATCAGGAATAATATTGATTCAAGGAGGAGCCGGTTCCGGAAAGACCACAGTCGCCCTGCATAGACTGGCTTATTTGATGACAAAAAAGCCTCAATATTTTAAACCAAAAACTGTACTACCGATAGTTTTCGGACCGGCCTTAGCAAACTATATGTCCAGGGTGCTGCCTGCTTTGGGTGTAAACGGTGTAAGTCCCTGGACTTACCATAAATGGGTCTCCGGACTTAGACAACGCGCTCTACCTGAACTGCCTGGAAATTATGCCGAAAATACTCCAATGGATGTTATTGAACTGAAACGTCATCCATTGTGGTTAAAATACTACCTTGAAGAAATAAAGAAACGCACCTTAAAGTTCAGGGAATTGTTTGCAGTAAAACTTGCCAAAGTGGAGGGACTGGAATTATTGCTTGAGGCATGGGACAGTTTGACAGGACTACCCTTGATTCCACGGTTGCTGCGGCTAGTGCGCTGGTCAAAAGCAGAAGTTACAATCAGTAATGTGGTAAAACTTGACAGTGCCAGAATGGAGAAACAACTTCATAATGTGCTGGAGCAGTCATTTCCGGAGTTGTTTGAAGCACCGCATTTGTTAACTTCCCAGATCTGGAATGATTGTCTTGTCAGTCAGGAATTACTGCTTGAAACAGTGGAACGTCTTGCTCCAGGGGAATTTAGCGAAACTCAACTCACCAGCGTCTGGAGCTGGTCGGTTAGACAGTATCAGAAACGCCTGGATGCAGGTCATGGAATAGAGTCAGATCGTGTTTCTCTGGTTGATCAAGTGGAAGGTTACGGCAGTAGCGAACTTAATTTTGCAGATGAAAAAGCATTGCTCGATGAAGAAGATGATTCACTTTTACTGATACTTTATCAACTGCTGATGGGGCCACTAAAGCGTAATAACGGTAAGCTTTTGAGCTATACTCATTTGATGCTCGATGAAGCTCAGGATTTTGGTGCGCTTGAGTTTCAGTTGCTGGTAAGTTTAACACCTGAAAATCATCCCAGTGTTACATTAGCGGGAGATTTGGATCAACGGATAATGCTCGGGCGGAAACATGAAACATGGGAAGAATCTCTCACGCATTTAACACTGCCGGACGGTTCAAAACCTGATGTAACCGCCTTAGCACCTTTAAAGATTGGCTACCGTTCGACCAATGAAATAATGACTGCAGCGAAAACAGTTATCGGTGAACATAGCGTAAATACTGACTGGCACTCTACACGTCATGGTGCTCCGGTTGATGTTTTTCGTTTCCGGGAGCGCGGTGCGATGGTTGCATTTCTTGCCGATACGCTGGAAGATCTAGCTATCCGTGAACCACTTGCCAGTGTCGCTGTTTTGACACGTACTCGCGAAACAGCCCTGGCACTCTATGAAGGATTACAAATAACCGATCTTGCTAATCTGCGATTCATCAGCGATCAGGAATTTTCATTCACTCCGGGAATTGATGTGACAGATATTTCACAAACTAAAGGTCTGGAATTTGATACAGTTGTCATTGCCGACGCGGATGCTTCTACTTACGGTCCTGACATTCGTTCCAGACAATTGTTGTATGTAGGTTTAACCAGAGCAGCTCATCAACTGTGGCTGCTGCATTGCGGTAATCCATCCAAGCTAATTTCCGGTATAGTGGAAAGATCACATTCAAATTGATTAATAATTTTAAAGATATTTAATGCAGCCGATTATAAACAGGCAGATAAGTGATTTAAAAGAATCCGCAACTTTGTTCATCAATCAACTTGCGCTGAAATTACGCAGTGAAGGACAGGATATTTGTCACCTGGGTTTTGGTGAATCACCTTTTCCTGTACCGGAACCAATGCAGGCTGCTTTGCGGGAAAACGCCCGACGCAAACAGTATATTTCCGGATACGGATTGCCGGAATTGCGACAGTCGGTTGCAGGTTTTTGTAAAAGCGAATTTGGCTACAATTATTCTTCTGAAAACATATTCATCGGTCCCGGCAGTAAAGAACTGATATTCCAACTAGTTTACCTCTTGGAAGGACCTCTCATGGTACCTGCTCCAAGTTGGGTCAGTTACGGACCACAGGCAAAGATACGCTCAAAATCCTTCATTCCAATTACTACAGACATCAAAAACGGTTATCGTTTACAGGCAGCAGAATTAGACAAAACATGTTCAGGAGAGGATATTCCACAAAAAATTCTGATTCTTAATAATCCGAGTAATCCGACAGGAAGTGTCCATACTCCGGATGAATTAAGATCATTGGCGGAAGTTTGCAGGAAGCACGGAGTTATTGTAATTTCAGATGAAATTTATGCGTTGACAAAATTTGGAGAAATCCCATTTGAGGGCATTGCCGGGTATTATCCGGAAGGAACAATAACCACCAGCGGTGTCTCAAAAGCGTTTTCCGCAGGAGGTTGGCGGCTTGGCTACGCAATGATTCCGGATGAATTGAATGAAATTACGCGCCCGCTTTCCGCATTTGTGAGTGAAACTTTCAGCTGCGTTAGTGCTCCGATTCAGTATGCAGTGCTGCCGGGATTTGAAAATTATGAATCAGTGAGAAATCATGTTGAACTCTGTCGTGATATACATGGAGCAGCAGGGGAATTTTTGCAGCAGAGATTTACTGAAATCGGCTTGAATTGTCCTGAGCCTCAAGGAGCTTTTTATCTGTTTCCGGATTTTGAAAATTTTAAGGATCTACTTACTTCAAGAGGGATAAACAACAGTGAGGAATTGAGCAAAAGACTTTTGGAAGAAACCGGAGTAGCGCTGCTTCCGGGATCAGATTTTTATATGCCGGATGATTTTATGGGGGTACGTGTTGCAAGTGTTGATTATGATGGAGCGCAACTGATGCAGGATTTTCCTCAGAGTGGAAAAGCAACTCTTGAAATGTACACGAGTCTATTCCCAAGATTAGCGGATGCCTGTGAACGTCTTGAAAATTGGCTACAGTGAATTTACAATTGCATATAACAAAATAATATATCTGCTCGTCTGCATTAAAATACTATAGAAAAGGATTTAAGAATGAAATTGGTAAATGGATATTTGGGTCAGGATTTACAACTGGAAGGAAGTCTTGCAAGCAAAGATAGTATCCGCATTGATGGAAGTTATGTAGGCAGCATCAGCAGTAAACATATGGTAATCGTGGGCGCATCAGGTAAAGTTAAAGGTCAGATTAATGCACCGGTGATTCAGGTTGACGGTTGGGTGGAAGGCAATTTAAAAGCAACAAATCTGGTGGCCGTTATGGATAAGGCGAAAATCAAAGGAAACATCATTACACCGGCCGGTGGGCTCGAAATGAAAATTGGCAGTGAATTTGTCGGCAAATTCATCACGAACACAACAGACTAATTTGGGAATTCAATAATAAGCGTTTTGGAGAAGCTCCTTAAGCCGTCAGCTTTGTCATACCTGAACTTTTCCTGTTTGCTGAGTTATCTACGGTTTTCGGTACAGCGGCAAGAACCGGTTTTTCATTAGCTTTCGGAATATCCAAAATATTGATCCTAGTTGGTATTGCTGAAACGGGAGGCTGTGCTGACTGTGCTGTGTAGGTTTGCGGAACAGGTTTACTGTCTGTTCGCATCAAATCCGCGAATTTCGGCTGGCGCAGTAACTTAAGCAATGCCGGAGTTTTACTTTGATCCCTGATTTCATTCTTGATCAACTCAGGCAACTCATCCACATTTTTCAATTCCAGTTCAACTGCCTCAGGTAGTTTTAACAGCATTTGACTGTCTGCTTCACTCATTGCCTCAAGCTGTTTTTTAACCGCTCCTACAAAACCGTCAATTGCTGCATCCGGCAACTTTTCCTGGATCAGCAGGTTTTCTATTCTTGAGAGAACTTTTAAATACTGCGACGTCTCGTTGCGTTCCGCACCATTTGCGTCAACAAGATTTTCAGCTGTTTTAACGCCTTGAGCCTTCGACCCTGTGACAGCTTGGTTTTCTTTATTCTGGATCTGCCGCTCCAGTCCGGTTTGTTTGTCTGGAATAGTTTTAGCAGTAACCTGCATAATTTAAGAAGAATGATGGGTAAAACTAGATGAATTGTATTGATTAATCTACCAGCATTCAGACATTCAAGTTTTAAGCCATTTTTTTAAGTTAAAAACCTGCGTTCTAACTTGATTTCAAGGCTGATTTACTGGATCATGGAATATAAAGTTTAATAATTTCAAGGTGCTCACTCTCGGAGAGACCTTTCCTCCAATAATAATATTAAAGTCATGTTACTGATTCCCGCAATTGATTTAAAAAACGGACGCTGTGTTAGACTCCTCCAGGGAGAGGCAGCCGCTGAAACCGTCTATTCAGATGACCCAGCCGCCATGGCCCGCTCCTTCGAAGATGCCGGAGCAAAGCGTTTACATTTGGTTGATTTGGACGGAGCGTTTAAGGGAAAAGGTGCCAATCTAGTCAGTATTCGTTCAATTTTAAAAAACATTTCAATACCAGTCCAACTGGGCGGAGGTTTACGTAACGCGGAAAATATTGAGCAGATGTTTGAACTTGGAGTTTCGTCAGTTATAGTCGGGACGATGGCAGTCAAAAATCCGGATGTTCTGGAGGAAGTTATTCAACGCTTTTCCGGAGAGAAAGTTATTCTGGGAATCGACGCACGTGACCGAAAAGTTTCGATAGAAGGCTGGCAGGAAGGAACTGAAATTGACGATGTCGAGTTTGCTTTGCGTTGGAAAAAGTTTGGTATTCAAAGAATAGTTTTTACAGATATTGCCCGTGACGGTATGTTAAGCGGTCCAAATTTGGAGGCACTCGGTGATTTTGCACGGCGTACCGGCTTAAAAATCGTTGCTTCCGGTGGTGTTTCTTCAATGGGGGATCTTGAACTGCTTAAAACCCTGGAAGAGGACGGTGTCGATCAGGTAATCAGTGGAAAAGCAATTTACGAAGGAAAACTTGATTTAAAGGAAATATTCAAATGTTAGCACGCCGTATTATTCCATGTCTCGATATAAAAGCAGGCCGTGTGGTCAAAGGCACCAGTTTCGTCAGTTTACGTGATGCAGGTGATCCTCTGGAGCTTGCTCAGCGTTATAATGAACAGTCTGCAGATGAACTTGTTTTTCTCGATATTACTGCTTCCAATGAAAATCGGGGAACAACAATTGAACTGGCAACACGCTTGGCACGTGAATTGTTTATACCTTTTACTATAGGCGGTGGAATTTCTACACTTGATGATATACACGCTCTTGTAACTGCAGGTGCAGACAAGGTATCTGTAAATTCTTCCGCGATCAGTAACCCAAATCTAATTACAGAAGGAGCCAAACGTTTCGGTTCACAATGTATTGTAGTGGCAATTGATGCCAGAAAACGGGATTTGAGTAGACAAGATCAGCATGCAGACGACATCTCAAAATGGGAGGTCTTCAGTCACGGAGGAAGCCGCCCTACCGGTCTGGATGCAGTTGCCTGGGCGAGGGAAATGGCGTCACGAGGTGCAGGGGAAATATTATTAACCAGCATGGACGCAGACGGTCACCAGGATGGATTTGAACTTGAATTAACCGCCGCAATAAGCGGCACCCTCAACATACCTGTCATTGCATCAGGTGGTGGGGGAACTTTTGAACATTTTCGGGACGCACTGACGATTGGCAAAGCCGATGCCGTTCTGGCCGCATCCGTTTTTCATTATGGTAAATATACAGTTTCTCAAGTAAAAGAATATCTCAGTGAACATTCAATACCTGTCCGTAAAGTATAATGTGCTCTTAAACTAACTGAATTATGTCTATCAATACTGATAATTATCGATTTGTACAGTTAGCTTCACTTGCTTTACTTACTCTTTTTATCAGCAGTTCTGCTGATGTTTCTGCTTATGAAGAAAAGCAGGTACGTAAAGTAAACAAACGCGTCTGGTCAATTATCAGGGGAAAAGTAGTATTAGACAAATCCGCTTATTCAGTAAAGAGAGTCCGCATAATAACTCCAAAAGTCGAACTGATAAAACCACCTCCACCTGACGAAAAAGAAAGAATTCCTGCTGAAAAACTTAGAGCTATGGTGCCTTCTATCCTTGATTACAGGAAAAAAAAATTAAACAAAAAGAAAGAACTCTCCAAATATGCATCATCCACAAAGGGTAGCGCAAAATCCATTCATGAAAATAATAGTGAGACGAACAAATTTTGTAGTACCGCCACCGCTTCCTCTTATTGCTTACGTGAAGCCGAAGCCCACACCCCTTACATCGGTGAGCTCCCCAAAAAAAAGTTACGTAAAATAGATTATAGTGATAGAAACACCTATAATAAAATCCAGCAATCAATCGAATTTGTTGAAGAATTGGTAAAGCAGTCAAACTACTGACAGCAGATGGATGCAAGTTATCAAAAGTTGATCAGAC
>Ga0207988_1001615_pt1 | contig 11046 bp, 10 predicted proteins | sample ETNtaG_11_FD_185773 | JGI IMG/M metagenome (GOLD analysis project Ga0207988, IMG submission 185773) | Marine microbial and viral communities from oxygen minimum zone, Eastern Pacific Ocean - ETNP201310SV74 (SPAdes) (version 2) | ecosystem: Environmental > Aquatic > Marine > Oceanic ...
ACAGTCTTCTCATACGGAAGCTATACGCTGCTCAAAACAGACTGTAATATAGATTACACTCTTCATGACGATCTTGCTCTTCTTTTGTCCACATCGGGCAGCACTGGTAGTCAGAAATTCGTGCGGCAATCATACAGAAACATTTGCAGTAATGCGGAGGCTATAGCTCAATATCTTGAGATCACTAGCGTTGATCGTTCCATTACTACCATGCCGATGAGTTACACGTATAAGCTTTCTATAATCAACAGTCATTTGCTCCAAGGTGCATCGATAATCCTTACAGAAGCAACACTTATGGAAAGGCGTTTCTGGGAAATAATTAAGACCCACAAAGCCACTACATTTGGTGGCGTACCGTATCTCTACGAGATGTTAAAGAAACTGCGCTTTGGACAGATGAATCTACCGAGCCTTAAATATATTACACAGGCGGGAGGAAAATTGAGTCGGGAGCTGTCTGTTGAGTTTGCTGATATTTGTGAACAGAAAGGTATGAGATATTACACGATGTACGGTCAGACAGAGGCTACGGCTCGTATGTCCTATTTGCCGTGGGAGTATGCAGGCAAAAAGGCTGGCAGTATTGGTATTGCTATTCCTGGAGGGGAATTCTGGCTTGAGGATGAGCAAGGTAATGTTATTGAGGAAAACGATATACCGGGTGAGCTTGTATATCAGGGAGACAATGTAACTTTGGGCTATGCTGAGAACTGCTTTGACCTGTGCAAGGGTGATAAAAACGGAGGTATTCTATATACCGGTGACGTGGCAAAACGGGATGAGGATGGCTTTTATTATATAGTAGGAAGAAAGAAGCGTTTTTTGAAGATGTTTGGCCACAGGGTCAGCCTTGACGAAGTTGAGCAACTTGTAAGAGCAGCAGGGAACGACTGTGTCTGTGCCGGTACTGACGATAATATGAAGATATATGTGACGACACTGGATAATAAGGATCAACTAAGAAGTTATATTGCTGAATGTACAGGAATAAATCAATCGGGATTTACTTTTGTGCATATCGATAAAATTCCCCGTAATGAGTCGGGTAAGGTATTGTATTCGGCACTTAATTAGAAATAGGAATTTCTGCACTGTTTAATCTAAACAGCATAATTGACATACCTCCCTTTTCACTCTCTAAGAGTGAGAAGGCTGAGTTTTATGCAGATGCCTTGTCTGAGTTAACACAACATCATTATTCACATTGCCCTCAATATAGTAAAATACTTGATACGTTGGGTTTTGATCCAACCATAAAACATACTGTAGAGGACATACCTTTTATACCGGTGCGACTATTTAAGGATTATGAACTTTTGAGTGTAGAAAGATCTAAAATTGTCAAGACTATGATCTCGTCCGGCACGACAGGGCAAAGTGTCTCCAGGATATTCCTTGACCGTTCAACTGCTGCCAATCAGACAAGGGTTCTAACCAAAATTGCTTCGGACTTCATTGGTACAAAGCGACTTCCCATGCTTATTATTGATACTAGTTCAGTGATAAAGGATAGAAACCTTTTTTCCGCGAGGGGTGCGGGAATATTGGGGTTTTCCATGATTGGACATGATGTGACATATGCACTTGATGAAGATATGCAGCTTGCTTTTACTGAGGTAGAGGCGTTTTGCAATAAACACAAAGATGAAAATATCTTGATTTTCGGCTTTACTCATATGATATGGGAGTATTTCTATAAAAATCTGGCCAAATCTGGTAGGCAGCTTGCTCTAGGAAATGGTATCTTGATCCACGGTGGTGGATGGAAGAAACTGAGCGAACAGGCCGTAGATAATGATACATTCAAACGTATGCTCAATAACGTATGCGGGGTTAAGAGAGTTTGCAACTATTACGGTATGGTAGAACAGACCGGATCTATTTTTATGGAATGTGAAGCTGGCTATCTGCACTGCTCTATCTTTTCTGATATCATTATGCGACGCACTGATTTCTCCGTTTGTGGCATGCATGAAGCGGGGTTGGTACAGCTTATGTCACTCCTGCCGTTGAGTTATCCTGGTCACAGCATATTAACAGAAGATACTGGCGAGATTGTTGGTGAGGATGATTGCTCGTGTGGTAGACTTGGCAAATATTTCGCGATTCATGGTCGTATTGAAAATGCCGAGTTAAGAGGATGCAGTGATACCTATGCTTCTTAAAGATAACGTTACCTATCTGGTTGGTGACGAAACTATATTATCTAAACCACTAGAGCCATATGAGGAGTCCTTGTGCGAATTCTTATATGAGCTTTCATCTACGTTGTTTGCAAGTAAGGAAGCGGCGGCATACCCTGATATCATGGCCTTCGCGTTCTGGTGCAGGAAAGCAAACATCGCTAAGCTTAAAGCAGACTTCGGTGATAGAAGAACTCGTTTAGGGCTTGGTCTTGTGTTTCATATAGCACCGTCAAATGTACCTGTTAATTTTGCTTTTTCGTTTGCATTCGGATTGCTCTCTGGCAATGCAAACATTGTAAGAGTACCCTCAAGGCCGTTTCCACAAACTGATATTATTTGCGATACCATAGATCAGCTCTTTAGCTATGATAGGTTTAGTGAAATAAAGGCAACGACTGCCTTTGTCAGGTATGAGCAAAACGATGAGATTACTAGCAGTTTTTGCGCGAACTGCAATGCTCGTATAATATGGGGTGGTGATGTTACTATAAGAAATGTCCGTAATATACCCATGCCAGTACGCGGAGTCGAGATAGTGTTTTCAGACAGATATTCATTTTGCGTGATAGACTCACCGTCTGTAATTAAACTTGATGAGACTGAGCTGAATACGCTTGCAGAAAGATTTTACAATGACACATATGTAATGGATCAGAATGCTTGCTCATCACCACACTTGATAGTCTGGCAGGGCGAAGAAAAGGAGTTGGCAAAGGAAAGATTCTGGATGGCGGTATCTCGTGCGGTAACAGAGAAATACCAGCTTGAGACATTAAATGCTGTGGACAAATACACATTACTTTGTCATAACGCTATTGACATTGACGACATTACAAGTTTTAAGGAGCACGGTAATCACCTATACCGCATTACCATTGACAGTCTGCCTGATAATATGGATGAGTTGCGTGGTAACTGTGGATATTTCTATGAGTACGATACAGATGTTATTAGCGACATTGCTCACGTCATAAACACCAGGTATCAGACCATGACATACTTTGGAGTGGACAAAACATATCTCCTTGACTTTGTTGTTAAGAATCGACTGGCAGGCATAGATCGTATAGTGCCGGTAGGCAATGCGCTTGACATTAATGTTATATGGGATGGGTATGATATTGTGAAAAGTTTGTCGAGAATTATTGATGTGAAATGAGCTAATTTACTGCTCTGTGAGAATTACTATTATGCAACGAGATTCGACAATGCCCGGATCCTTACAAATCGAAGCGATGTTACAAACACTCGTATTGACGGTCTACACGATGGAAAGACACACGGTTGTATCTCAGCTCTCCAAGGTAGTTATATATATAGAAAAGGTGTTATGCATTTAATGAATAAATACGTTATCCCTACCGAGCGTCTTGAACAGATAAAAAGCCTTGATACACTGCCAATTCTGGACAGAAGTCTTATTGATTATGAAAAGTATCATAAATGTATTGGACAAGCGGGTATCATGTATGCCATGTCAATTCAGGCGACAAGAGGCTGTCCATACAGATGCTTTTACTGCGATGTTCAGGCACTAACGCCTTTTCACAGGAGAAGGTCTGTAGATCACATTTTCTCAGAAATTCAATATCTGTATAATATGGGCGTACACAAGATAGAGATTATTGATGATGTTTTTAACGTAAATATAAAAGAATTCATTGCTTTTTTCAGGAAAATTATTGATAGCAAGCTTGATATGAGTTTTTACTTTCAGAGTGGACTCAGAGGCGATTTATTAACTTTTGAAGCGATTGAATTAATGTTTGCGGCAGGAGTAAAGAGCGTCAATTTATCTCTTGAGAGTGCTTCTCCAAGATTGCAGAAACTTATGCGCAAAAATCTAAATCTGGATAAACTAAAAGAGAATATTCAATACATTGCAGACAAATATCCTACGATTGTTTTAGGATTAAATGCAATACACGGTTTTCCAACCGAAACTGAGGAGGAAGCAATAGCTACTATTCAATTTGTTGAAGACATAAAGTGGCTTCACTTTGTGCAGCTGCATAATTTAAGAATATTCCCAGGCTCTTTAGCCGAAACCATAGCCTTGCAAAATGGTGTTACCAGACAACAAATAGAGGAATCCCTTACAATGCCATACAATATGATTCCCACCACCATTCATTTTGATCCGGATTTTTCAAGGAAGCTCCGTTTAAAGTTTATTAAGGATTATGTACTTAATAAAGAACGCCTTTCATATATAATCCCCAAACAACTTGAAATTTGCGCAGAAGAGGAGTTGGTTTTCAAGTATAAGTCAATATTTCCAAGTAAGATAGACACTTTAGATGATATATTGAGACTGGCAAAGCTAAAACGTGAAGATATAGATGTTCCCATAAAGCATGATAGTAAGTTATCCAAAATCAATTATCTACACAAAAAACACATATCTGATGAGGACGCTTTACGTGTTTTGCTTATTGATGCAAGTCAATACTTTTCATCAAGTAATCTTGCCGAACTTAGAATTGCAGAACCTCCTTTAGGTCTTATGGCATTGCTGAGTTATGTAAATAGAGAGTTGGGCACAAGGATTAATGGCAAAATTGTCAAATCATTCATTGATTATGACAGCTTTGACGATTTAATTCGCATAATCAGTGAATTCAAACCTGATTTAGTTGGTATAAGGACATTGTCATTCTTTAAGCACTTCTTTGCGGATACTGTAAAAGCTATTAAAGAATATGACAATAATGTTCCAATTATTGCAGGAGGGCCGCACCCAACTATTGATTATGAAAATTTATTACTCGAAAATGATATACAGGCCGTTGTGATTGGTGAAGGCGAGTTGTCATTAACAGAAATACTGTCAGAAATGATTGACAACAATCTACGCGGTGGTGCTTTTGTATCTAAAGAGCAGCTTTGTCGAATCAAAGGCATCGTATTCAAAGAAGATAATTAGAGATGGCATTCATGGAGGTTCTATGGAATTGATCAATGTCATAACAGACAGGCGCAGCATTAGAAGGTTCAAGCAAGATGCAGTTCCTGATGAAATGATCAGGGAATTGCTGGATGCTGCACGTCTGGCCCCATCTGGCGGAAATTGTCAACCGTGGCGGTTTGTTGTCATTAAAAGCCAGTCATGCAAAGAACGGTTAGCAAAGGTTGTACCGCAGCCTTTTGCAACACAGGCACCGCTCGTTATTACAGTGTGTGTTGATAAGAACGCAATGTCGGGAGAATACATGAAGCAGAGAATAGAAGAATTATTTAAGGCCAGATCTTCTTTTGCACCTCCCACTGAAAAGTTTGATCCCAATGATTACGCAAATAAAAGACCGACCGGACCTGAAATTGATCAATCTTACCTTAATCTAAATGTTGCGATTGCCATTGACCATTTGACCTTAAGGGCTGTGGATCTTGGCCTGGGAACATGCTGGGTTATGCAGTTTGATAATAAAAAAGTGAAAGAGATTCTGTCGTTAGATAATCAATATGAACCGTTTGTTTTATTGCCCATTGGTTTTCCCGCTCAAAAACCAAAACCACGGCCCCGATTGACTCTGGAAGATATCTTGATAGAGGAAATTAATTAAGGAGGAACAAATGAAAGGATTCAGCCTGAATTGTGTTGAACTGCAGGAATATCAACAAAATCGTTATCCATATTTGATGATTGATCATGTTGATGAAGTAATACCAGGGAAAAGTGCGAAAGGATATAAGAACCTGACCATGAATGAGTGGTTTTTTCCCAAGCATTTTCCAGACGCACCAAATATGCCTGGTGCTTTGCAACTTGAAGCGTTGGCTCAAATGCTTACAATCGCTATTACCACATTGCCGGGTAATAAAGGTAAAACAACGCGTTTTGTTTCAACATCTTTGAAATTCAGGAAAGAAATTGTGCCCGGTGATAAACTTGTCATTGAAACAAAGGTTAATTTTTGGAGTCGTGGAGTTGTAAAAGGAGTGGGTACTGGTTATACAAAAGGTACGATAGCTTGTGAAGCGGAGATGACAATAACGATACCTGATATTATAGAACAATATTTGCCAAAAAAGAGAGATGAACAATGAGCATATTAAGAAAACCTCTTCTTGTAGAAAAATTGCGCAAATTCCGTAAGACTGTTTTGGATAACGGAGGGAAAATTGGTACTCAATTAAGAGTTGTTGATTTTGCTTATAACAATTCATGTAATCTTAAGTGTGAACATTGTTCGACAGAATCACCGCTTGGTAAAACTACACGCCACCGTATATCTCTGGAAAAACTCTCAGACTTTGCAGACCAGGCACATAATCTCGGCGTTTATGAATTTAACTTATATGGTGGAGAATTATTGATTAATAAAAAGAAATTATTCGAATTGATCAAAGCAGTAAAGCCAGAACGTTTTTATACCTATTTAACATCAAATGGATATTTCCTTGATGAAGACACTGCAAATAAGTTGGCAGAAGCTGGGATCGATAGGGTTTCAATTAGCATTGACAGTTTTGATGAAAAGATCCACGACGAATTTCGTGGCGTAAAAGGTTCGTATCAAAAGGCAATGCAGGCATTGGATTATGTGAAAAAGGCTGGGATGGCTCCTTTCTTAAATATAACCTTTGGTCATTATAATGCATTTTCTAAAGACATTGAAGAGCTTTGCCAGTTTTCGAAAGACAGAGGATATAATACATTCATAAATATAGCAATTCCCTCTGGAAACTGGCAGGGAAATCTTGAAGTAATGATTGACGAGAAAGATAGAGAACGACTTTTATATCTTAGGAAAAAATACGGAAATGTTTTAAGAGATCTTTGGAACCCATTTGATAAAAACAAAGAAGAGGTTTTGGGGTGCCAGACCATAAGTAAGATGTACATTACACCCAACGGTGATGTTCTTGTCTGCTCGTTTCTTCATATAAAAATTGGTAACATTTATGAGCAATCTTTGAAAGAGATTGTGGATTATGGTTTCAGCATAAAGCATTTTAGGAATTACAGTGACGTATGTCTTGCGGGCGAAAACAGAGAGTTTGTCAATAAATATATGTTAGAAGATATGTCAATTTTCAATCCTCTTGATGCAAGGAAGGTTTTTGCCGATGAAGATTATGTCGACTGATGGAGGGTCAGATGCTTTTACAAAATAAAACAGCAATAATTACAGGAAGTAATCGTGGCATTGGCAAAGCAGTTTTAGAGACTTTTGCGGAGAACGGCGCCGATATTTTTGCGTGTGTCCGAAAAGAGTCCGACGAGTTTTCTAATGTAACGGAGAGACTGTCAGAGAAAACAGGTGTTTCCATTACTCCGGTTTACTTTGATCTTGCAGAAAGCGAACGGGTCAAGTCTGGAATTAAATCCATACTCTCTTCAAAGAAACAGATCGATATACTGGTAAATAATGCTGGTGTGGCTTCGGGCTCGTTCTTTCAGATGACATCACTGAAGGACTTGAAACAAGTCTTTGAGATAAATTTCTTTTCCCAAATCCTTTTTACCCAGGGAATATCGCGTTATATGACACGATTTAAGACCGGGTCGATAATCAACATCGCTTCAACTGCCGGGCTTATAGGCGATGCCGGCATGACAAGTTACGGTTCAAGCAAAGCCGCATTGATGTTTGCAACAAAAACTATGGCAACTGAACTGGGTGAAATGAATATAAGGGTGAACGCAATTGCGCCAAGCATAACAAAGACTGATATGTTTGATCAGATGGAGGAGAAAGCGCGTAGTAAACTTATAGATGCATCTGCCTTAAAACGTCCGGCTGAAGCGGTAGAGGTCGCAAATGTCGCTCTTTTTCTGGCAAGCGATTTATCAAGTTATGTTACAGGACAGGTGTTGCGAGTTGATGGCGGGCTTACAACATAAAGGAGTTTCTTTGATATGGACGTACAGAAAGTAAAAGACATGGCGAATAAAATGAGAAGAAAGATTCTTGATATCTCCCATTCCTGCAATGTGAGTGCGCACATAGGCGGCGGGCTGTCAATAGTTGATATTATGGCGACTTTATATAGCAGTGTACTTAGTTATGATACAAAGAATCCTGCCTGGGAGGACAGGGACAGGTTTATTTTAAGCAAGGGACACGGCGCCCTGGGATACTATAGCGCTCTGTTGGAGGCCGGTATCATATCTGAAGAGATTTTTGCAACTTTTCAGACGAATGAAAGTGATCTGACAGCACACCCTGTAATGAATATACCGCTGGGAATCGAGTCTTCCAACGGCAGTCTGGGGCAGGGTTTGTCAATGGGAGTCGGACTTGCCTTAGCCGCCAGAAGAAAAACTAAAAAGCACAGGATCTACGTCCTGCTGGGAAACGGTGAATGCAACGAGGGGTCTGTGTGGGAAGCGATTATGTCTGCGGCGTACTTCAAACTGGATAATCTGATTGCTATCGTGGATGACAACGGTTTTCAAAACGACGGCAACAGTGAAGCAATAATGGAATGTGGCGATTTTGGGGATAAATGGAAAAGTTTTGGGTGGAATGTCTGTTCAGTTAATGGGCACAACATCTCGGAGTTATACAATGCCTTTGTTGAATGCAATGTTGAAAACAAGCCTAAAGTGATTATCGCCCATACCATAAAAGGCAAGGGCATTTCGTTTATGGAAAATAATAATGAATGGCATCACAATCGATTGACGAAAGCGCACTATGACCAGGCGTTGCAGGAAATGGGAGAGATTTAAACATTGGAAATCACTTCAAAAAATGCACGGCAATGGTCAAGATTGGGGTCAAGGGGAGTTTTTGGTCAAGCCATTTTGTCACTTGCTGAGACGAAAAAAGACTTGATGGTTCTCTCTGCTGATTTAGGAAGCTCTTCCGGCCTTAGTAGGTTCAAGAATGCATTTCCTGACAAATTTCTGAACGTAGGAATTTCCGAGCAGAACATGATCGGCGTAGCCGCCGGTCTTGCGAAAGAAGGTTCTGTTGTCTTTGCAACTTCATTTGCTCCGTTCATTGCCATGAGAGCCAGCGAACAGATACGAATGAACATGGGATACATGGACCTGAATATAAAAGCGGTAGCCATCGGAAGCGGTATTGCAATGGCTTTCCTGGGCAACTCTCACTATGGAATTGAAGATGCATCAATTATGCGCTCCATCCCTAATCTTACGGTTGTTTCACCCGCGGACTGCGGGGAGATCGTCAAAACTGTTTTCGCGGCGGCAGAATATGAAGGTCCTATGTATATCCGTCTTACGGGGGAGGCGAATAATCCGGTGGTTTACAAAGAAGATTACAATTTTGAAATAGGGAAAGCTATCACCCTGCGTGAAGGATCCGAAATTACTATTATTGCCAATGGCACCATGGTGTATGAATCACTTGAAGCAGCAAAGATCCTTGAGTTGGAGGGTCTTTCCGCAACAGTTGTGAATATGCACACAATTAAACCGTTGGATACTTCGGTAATAGATAAGGCTGTCGCATCATCAAAACTGATTGTATCGGTCGAGGAACATAGCGTTATTGGGGGGTTGGGCGGTGCCATCTCTGAATACAAGACGTCACTCAGAAATGCTCCGCCACAACTTATAATCGGCCTGCCTGATAAGTTCGGTAAGGTTGGTGAGCATAGGTACCTATTAGAAAAGTATGGACTAACAGCTAAGCAGATAGCTGAAAAGATAGTGAAGCAATATGAAAGTGCTTAATAATTATATTAGCTACAAAGATATCATTTCTCAGATTGATATTAAAGAAGGAGATATTGTATGTGTATCTTCTGATATTTTGAGGCTTATTTGTGTGTGTCGCGAAAACAATGAAAAATTCGATCCAAATACATTTATTGATACAATTATTAAAAAAATTGGTGATAAAGGAACATTACTTTTTCCCACTACTAATTGGGGGTTTTGCAAAGGGACTGCATTCGACTACTATCACACTCTATCACAAGTAGGAGCAATAAACAATGTGGCTCTCAAAAGAAAAGATTTCAAAAGAACCAAACATCCAATTTACTCTTTTGTAGTATGGGGTCATGACCAGGAATATCTGTGCAATTTGAATAACATCAGCGCATGGGGGGCTGATTCACCTTTTGCTTATCTTTATGAAAGGCGGGCTAAAAATTTTGTTATAGGAATAGATTATAAAGATGGAATACCTTTGTTTCATTATGTCGAAGAGAAAGTCGGAGTAAGCTATCGATTTTTCAAGGATTTTACAGCACCCTATATTGGCGAAAATGGAGAGGTAAGAGATTCAACATATCGAATGTATGTTAGAGATTTAAGCTTGAATGTTGTTCCTTTGCCTACTCCCCTAATGGATGATGTTTTATTGACTAAGGGTTATTATTTGAAGTATTCAATTAATGGTATATACTTTGCGCTGATAAATATGCATGGCATAGGCGATATTATAGAACATGAGATCAGGACAAAAGGTGAATTAGTATATCTCAAAAAGATTTGATTGATTTTAAAGAATGTAAGGATTCATTCAGAAAATGAATATTAAATGAAAAAGACATATCCAATAGATGTTGCTGGTATAAAAAATATAGGTGTAGAAGAATGGTTGAAAAGTTACTATATTCCAGTTACGGGAAAAGAATATCAAGCTATTTATGATAATGTTTACACTTCCTTTCTTGATACAATAAAGCAGTATAACGATGATGTTGTTTACTGGATAGCCATTTCTAATATAAAAATAATCAATTATACTTCACAGTGGATTGCAGATGTGTTTAGATTTATAAGATTAAAGGAAGGGGGATATGAATATATAATTGGTAAAGAGAAAGTAAGAATTCCAAGTGACATTTCAATATACGAATATAATTCCTTAGCTAAAATAAATATTATTGGCAGGGCTGTCTCGGAACAGAATTGTCAGGAAAG
>Ga0207988_1001629_pt1 | contig 10934 bp, 8 predicted proteins | sample ETNtaG_11_FD_185773 | JGI IMG/M metagenome (GOLD analysis project Ga0207988, IMG submission 185773) | Marine microbial and viral communities from oxygen minimum zone, Eastern Pacific Ocean - ETNP201310SV74 (SPAdes) (version 2) | ecosystem: Environmental > Aquatic > Marine > Oceanic ...
TTTTGAAAGCGATGAGGGAAAAAAATATAATATTTTTGGTGAAGGTGGTGTTGAAAAAATTTCAGAAATTTTTAACAAAAAATTTCTTGGAAAAATACCTTTAAATATTGATCTAAGAACTAGTGCTGATAACGGTAAGCCGCTTTTTGCAGTAAATCCAGATCATAATATTTCAAAAATCTTTACGGAAATTGCATTAAAAGTTAAAGAATCTTTTCTTTAAAACCAAAAGATTCCATTAGCTCGTTCCATTCTCTCTTTGAGAGATTTGAGGTTTCAAAATCACATTTCTCCCCTTTTATCATTTTTTGAATGACAACTTTGCCTTTCCCTGATAATTCCATGCCACCAATTCTATAATCCATAAAAGCTTCAAATGTAATAGGCACCCATTTTTTTAAAGCATCAATCATAACATCTGCATAAGCTCTAATTTCATACTGTGCATGACTGTCAGCACGCAGAGACAAAAAATTCAATAAATTTAATAAGTCTGTCTTCCAATACCATTGAGTATAAGTATTCAAAGTTAAATTCATTCTAGCTAATTCTCTGGCTAAACCCTTGTTATTTTCTTCTATAGTGGTTCCGTCATATTTTTCATTCAACATTAATTCATAGTTTGCATAAGTTTGTTCGGCATCTTTTTTTAGTATGTTTAAAATATTATCAGCTTGCTTTCCATTAATTAACTCTCCTCTTCCTTGTCTATTACTTGAAGATTGTGCGGCAAGATTTTCTTTTGATGGTAGATAGAATTCTTTATCTAAAATCGAATATCTGGCAGAATATTCATTGACATTCGCCGTTCTGTGCCTAATCCATTGTCTCGCTACAAAAATGGGTAATTTTATATGATATTTTATTTCACACATTTCAAAAGGAGTACTGTGTCGATGTCTCATTAAGTATTTGATTAAGCCATTATCGGTAGAAATTTTTTTTGTTCCTTTTCCATAAGAGACTCGAGCTGCCTGAACTATTGAACTATCGTTCCCCATATAATCAACCACTCTTACAAAACCGTGGTCTAAAACAGACATGGCCTGATAAAGAATTTTTTCTAACTCGAGGGATGTAACTCTTTTTGTGGTGTTTTTTTGTGTTTGTTGTTCGGTGATTTCTTTTTTTTGTTGTTCCGACAGTGTCATTTTCAATAAATAAAATGAGTCTTTAAAACAAAGTTCTATATTATTCTTGTCAAATTTCCAACAAGAACCAAGATTTAACAGTAAAAAAATTTTTGTAGTGGACTGATATTCCCATATATTAACAGATTGCATTTGTCAGTTGAGATGCTATCCTGCCATTTTATAGTCCAAGAAATAAAGATTTCTTATGCATCTTTTGTCTGAGAAAAAAACGAAAGTTATTCTGATTCGTCCCCCAGATCCCATGGGAATGGTTGATATATTAAGTCATGTTCTTCCTACTAATTTGGGTTACATAGCAGCTTATGCAATGAAAGAAGGTTTTGACGTTAAGATATTGGATTATGAACAAGAACCATTCATAGGTGTTGATTTCCTAAAAAAAATTGAGGAGACAAGCCCAGGAATTATCGGATTTAGTTGTATGACTCCAACTATTGTCAATGGTCATAAAATTGCAACTATAATAAAAAAACACTTTCCTGAAATCACTACTGTAGTTGGGGGAGCACATTCTTCAGCTTTGCCAGAACAAACACTTAGAGAATTTCCCAACTTCGATATTGTTGTTTTCCAAGAAGGAGAAGCTACCTTTCTTGAGCTTTGTGAGCGTATGAAAGATGGAAAAGATTTTGTAGGAGTAGCTGGAACAACAATACGAGAAGGTGATAGTGTGATTAAACAAAAGGAACGTCCTTTTATTAAAAATTTAGATGATATCCCATTTCCTGCAAGAGAACTTTATCAAACTTCGCAAAAATTTAGAGGTCATTCTTCAAGAGGGTTTACAAACACATTAAATAGCACAGAAATATTTACATCCAGAGGCTGTCCCTACAAATGTACATTTTGCGCAATAGTGGCAACTTTTAAAAGAACTGTAAGATTTCGATCTCCAGATATAGTGTTCGAAGAAATTAAAGAAGTTAATAAAAGATTTGCAATCGATCATATTGTAATAGCAGATGATACCTTCGGGCTAAAAAAAGGACGAATAGAAGCGTTGTCCGAAAAGTTTGCAAGAACAAAACTAAAATCATGGAGTTGTGATACAAGAGTGGACTCAGTAACAAGAGATTCTCTTAAAATTATGAAAGCGAGCGGATGTACAAAAGTTGCTTTTGGTGTTGAAACTGGAAGTGATCGAGTAATAAAGCTAAACGAAAAAAAAATTGACCTGCACAGAGTTCGTCAAGCTATTATATGGGCCAAGGAAGCTGGCATAAAACATGTGGAAGCAAACTTCATTGTAGGCAGCCATCCTGAAGAAACACTCGAAGATCTTAAAAAAACTCAGAAATTAATCAAAGAATTGGATATTACTTTTATTTCAATATCAGTAATTGTACCTTACCCAGGTACTCCTAATTATGAAATATTTAAAAAAAATGGTTTTATTTATACTGATGATTGGTCGCAATATGTTATGTTTGGTCAAGCTCCAGGGTGGAGAACGACACACTTTACACCAGAAGAATTGCTAAAATATCAAAAAAAACTTAATACATCTTTTTATTTAAATCCTAGATATATGCTAAAAGTTCTTTCTAGAGTTCGTAGTCTAAATGAATTAGGGTATTACATAAAATCAGGTAGGGCTTTCGTAAAATGGGCTTTGGGACTGGATATTACTAATAAAGAAAAAAGATTATCTGACTATAGTGATGAAGCATTTATTCCTGATCAGTATTATAGCAAAAGAAAATTTGTTAATAATCAAAATAATAATTTAAATTTGGTGTAAGGTTAGTGGAAGCTAATTACTACAAGGGTATTCAAAGTATTTATTTTAATAACGTAATTTCAAATATTATTAAAATTGGCAATTTAAATACAAAAAATAAAATTATATTAGATTTTGGATGTGGCATTAAAGTCTTAAGTAAAAAGTTACCTCAAAAAGAAATTATAAATTATGATATTAATCCAAATTATACTGAACATAATGACTACAAAAAACTTTACTTTGATATTGTAGTATTTAATCATGTGTTAATGTATATGGATAAAAAAGAAATTATCTCAACTTTTGAGAATATAAAAAAAATAAACAAAAATTGTGAGTTTATAATAGGCCTAGGAAGAGAAAGATTTATTAACAAATTGATGGCAGCAGTACACCTAAACTTCGAGCCGTATAAGGGAGCTCTTACTACTTACAATGAGCAGGTAGAAATTATTAAAGATCAAACCAAAATTTTACAAATCAAAAAAAACATATTTTTTCTAACGGATATTTATCATACAAAATTTTAACAATTATACCTTTTCTGTAATTAAAATTTCCATATTTCAATTGAAAAGGGGTGCTAATTGTCTAAAATAATATATGAGAGTTTTAACATGTTTTGGAAAAGAAATTAAAGTGAAGTAAATGATATTTATTAGAATGAAATAAATATGGCAAAAGTATTATTTTTGCAAGATGTATGGATTGAATATTATGGTCTCATGCAACTTTCATCGCTACTTAAGAAACATGGTCATGTAACCGATATATTATTTGCCAGCGAAGAAAACACACTTGAAGCAGTAAAAAAAAGTAACCCAGATTTAATTGCCTATTCGTTGATGTCGATACAATGGAATTGGTTGAAATCAATGTCGACATTTTTAAAAAAAAATGGAGTAAAAACTCCACAGCTTGTTGGAGGAATTCATCCTACAATGTATCCCGATATAACTATAAATCATGATGGTGTTGACATAGTTTGCAAAGGCGAAGGTGATTATGCAATGTTGGATTTATGTAATGCTATCGATCAAAAAGCTGATTATTCATCCATAAAAAATTTATGGGTAAAAAATGGAAACGAAATTAAAAAAAATAATGTCAGACCAAAACTAACATCTGATGAATTAACCGCTCTTCCATTTCCTGATCGTAATTTATATTCTAAATATAATTATTTTAAAGATTATCCATTTGTAATTTTTGTTGGATCAAGAGGATGTCCATTTAAATGTTCATTTTGTGAAGTACCTTCAATTGCATCTTTATACACTGCGCAAAAATCAACAATTTATCAAAATGTAGACGCCTTTATAAGTGAAATTGAGGATGTAAAGAAGAAAGGACTACTCAAAGACAAATTAGTAATGTTTACAGATTCAACTTTTAATTCTCATAAAAAATGGTTTCTTGAATTTTGTCAAAAGTATAAGGAAAAAATAAATTTACCGTGGAGCTGTAACCTTAGGGCCGAAATAGTAAACGAAGAGCAAGTTAAAGCAATGAAAATGGCAAATTGTGCTAATGTACGTTTCGGAATTGAATCTGGAGACGAGAACATTCGTGTAAATATTTTGAAAAAGACAGTTTCTGATCAACAAATATACAATTGTGCACATCTCTTAAGAAAATACAAAATTCCATTCCAAACTTTCAATATGTTTGCTCACCCAACTGAAACTTATGAACAAGCGTGGAAAACTATAAAACTTAATCAAAAAATTAAACCGACCTCAGTTGAAATGTCTTGTTTACTATTATTTGGTTCTGTAGAAGTAACTAATATTGCTCTTAGCAAAGGTCTTATAAAAAAGAAGGATCTTGATTTGATAGAGACGCCTCCCTACAATATGCACTTAAGTCTTTTATCGTTACATCCGGAACTTAACAAAGATGTTGTAAAAATATGTAATTTGCAAAAATTTGCAATACTAGTTTTAAGGCTTCCTTTTACAGAACCGTTAGTTAAGTTGTTAGTAAAATTGCCGTATAATCGTTTTTTCGGTTGGTTTTATTTGGCATGTCAAGCTTACGAATACAGAAAATGGTCGACGATGGCTTCTCTTAAACGAATGTTTTATGACGGTTTGTTAAATTATCAAGCTTTATTTGGCGAAAATCAGACTAAAAGTGGAATTTTCGTCAAATTGTCTCGATTGCTAGTAAAAAAACACAGACGTAACATTACTAACTAAATAATTTTAATATTTTTTATTAATATGCCCAACTTTCTGGAATCGGGACTTTCAAACACCTCATAAGGAGCGATTGGATTTTTAAAATTAAAATCAATTTTGATTTCATTGTGTTCTATAAGTTTTTCTTTAATTAAAATTTCAATTTTTTCATCTTGATTATTTTTTGTCAATTTTACGTTTTGGCTAAATGTATTATTGACGTATATATCAAATTCCGAGATACTATTTTTTCTTGTAATATAAGGTCGACAGGAAATTTCTAATTTTATATCTCCATATTTTTTATCAGTTCTAAAAAATAATGTTGATGTTGAACCTTCTGACCAGATACCTGATTTACCCATATTGTGCGACCAACCTAATCCATAATAATTATCTTCATCTTTAAAATTTAAATTTTTCTTTTTATTAATTTCTAGTAATTTTGGTCTTATTGTATTAAACATTTTTTTGTCATTTTTATTCATTCGTTCTTTTTCGTTCATAACCATTATCCAGACATTATCCCTATAAAAGAAGCCAACATTTTCGTTTTTGAATAGGTATTTTAAATGCATCAAATGTCCTATGTTAGGAACCAAATAAACAGTATCAGGCGCTAAATTTTTATTGCGAAAAATATCATATAAATAATATCTCGCTTCAGCGGCAGCCTTTCTATTTCCTCTTCCAAACATAACTATATTTGTTCTTTTTATATTATTTTTTTCAATTTTGTATGAAAGTTTAGTTAATATCCCCAAATAAGTAGTTGGATAGGTTGTTCTAACAATTTTATATTTATAGAACAAATCATCCCATAGTGAATCTTTTACTAAATCAGGTTCATTTGAGTGATTAAATAAATTTATTCTACTTTTTAATCCAGCCGATGTATCTGCTATTTGAATTATCAAAAATAAAATAATTATTAATAAAGAATTTTTTTTACTAAAACATTTGTAGATAATAATTAGGCTTAGTATTAGCAAAAAATAATTTACTATCCAAAACGTTCTTCCGGTTTTATTTGTTATACTTAATATGCCAAAAATATACTTATGAAGAGGTATTTCCAGAAGGGTATAGGGTCCTAACGAAATTTTGTTTGATAGTGCCCATAAAGTTATAAATAATGAAATTATAACAAAAGTTTTGATTTCTTTATTATTTTTGATGGAAAAAAGACTTGTTTGATTGTTTTTGTTTATAAATAGAACCAATGCAAATAATAACATCGCAATTTGGCCTAACCCCAAATAGTTGAACCCTTCTAATTCTTCTCCTCTTGACAATCTTATATCTGGCAAAAACCATGACCAAGAAATATTATTAATTGTATTAATTGGATCAAAAATGCTTACAAGATTCAATTTATAAATTCCATAACCTACACCTAGAGCATCAAGCAATCTTATTTCAAAATAACCAATTACGTATAACGTAAGTAATAAGAGTGCACCGATAGTAATAAAATCTTTTATGGGTATGAAAACACTTTCCTTTTTTACAAAAAAATTAAATATTCGTAAAAATGAATAAACTATAAGTATAACTATAGTGAAATTGTAACTTATTAATACTGATAAAATAATAAGTAGAATCCAAAAAAATCTAGCCTTATCAACTTTACTAAAAAAAGCTAGATACAAAGTGCATAATAAAAGCCATTGACCTGCTTCGGCTAGATGCCAATTCATTCTAAAAATAAAAATTGGTGTAATAAGAAAAAAAATAGAACCAACTAAAGAATATGAGTCTGAATTCGAAAATTTTTTTAAGATTTTGAAAGAAAAAAATAATTGTAAGTAAAAACATATAAAATACCAAAATGAGAAATATTGAAAGTTTGTAGAAATAACTGATTTAAATAATTTAAAAAATAATGCTAAAATTGGTATTGAATCAGAAAAAGCAACAGAAAGGGAAAGTTCTTCACCATAATTTGGATTATTCCCAAGCGGGAATCTCCAAACATCATTTAAAAAAAAATACCAGCCTAATTGAATAGTTGAATGATCTGACCCATTGTGTATCCAGGCCGTATTTTGAAAATTAATATTATCTATTCCAATAACAGCTGCTAAACAAATAAATGAAATAAATAAAAATAAAAAATTTATTTTATTATCAAAAAAAAATTTTTTCATAAAGCAATTGTGAAATTCAATAAATTTATTTAAATTTAGTATTTTTTTCTGACCAAGAATTTCTAATAATAAATTGAGGTTTTTTGTTTAAAGAAATAAATATTCTTCCCACATATTCTCCCAACAATCCTAGAGCAATAAGAATGACCCCGGAAAAGATTGTAACAATAATTATCATGGTGGCATACCCTGAGGGGACAGTATTATCAAATATTCTCTCTACCAATGTTATTAAAGCAAAGATGAAACCTAAAATAGATAGTATCCATCCTAGTGCTAGGGAAAATCTTAACGGTATTACAGAAAAGCCTGTAAACATACTTGCCCAAACTTGTAAAAGTTTCTTTATTGTGTATCCGGATTTTCCATAAACTCGTTTATCATGTTCAACTTTTACTCTACCTATTCTATTAGTAATTCCTAAAATTATTCCGTCTACATAAGCAAAAGGTGACTTATATTTTATAATTTCTGTAATCAAAAAACGATTAATTAATTTAAAGCTAGAAAGATATAAAAACTTAGGCTTATCCAATAATAAATTAGCTATTAAATCGTTAAATTTTCTACCAAAATTTCTAAAAAAATTATATTTCATTTTGTCATAATAGGTGTAAACAACATCAAAATTATTTTTTTCTTTAATCCCGAATTTTATTAATTCTAATAATGAATCGACTGAATGCTGTAAATCATCATCCATTATTACCGCGTAATCACCTATGCATTTGTTTAAACCGGCCATTACTGCGTTATGTTCGCCAACATTTTTTGATAATGAATATAAAGCAACGCTTGAATAATTCTCAACCATTCTTTTGCATTTTTCTTCTGAATTGTCAGTTGATGAATCGTTTATAAGTATTATTTCAAATTCATGATGTTTTTCCAAAACTTCTACTATGTTTTTTACTAATATTTCTATAGTATTTTCACTATTGAATACTGGAATAATTATTGAGATCATTTTTTTTATATTTATAATATTTAGCCCTTTAAAACTATCATTTTGTTTAAATCATAAATAAAATGGTTTTAACAAAAGGATTGACAATATTATCAATCAAAGAAAGTTTTTTTATTTGTGTTAGACTAGCCCACATATAATTTTCTTTTTCCGTTTCTATATTTTTTGGATCATCAAGCATTAAAATTAAATTATAATTAGTTTTTTTCCAAAATCTAGCACCCTCCTCATTGTGAGCAGTGGCATATATTAATTGAGCGCCTTTATTATCTAAAACAATATCACTTAAATCAGGAATCTTTCCTCCGTGTGCCCGATTAATATTTGATTGTGTTGCCTGATAAGAAGGGCAAAATTTTATATCTCCATCATCTCCCGGTTCGGTTTTTGCTTCCAACAAAAACTGAATACCATGTTTTTTTGTTTCCCTGGCCAAAAAAGCTAAAACTCCTCCGTGTTTCTGGGATAATATGGGTTGATCCCAAGTTTGTACTTCTCGACCTGTCGCCCCTTTAGTTCTAACTCCTTGAAGTAAAAAAAACTGACCAGATTTATGATGAATATTTCCATTAGAATCGCTATGCCAATCTTTTACTTCATTAAAATTAATTAACTTTGATGAGATTTTTATTTTTTTTATTAGATTCTCACGCCATTTAAGCAAATTTTCAATTTCTGTATTCTCTTTGCTTTTTAATTTTTCTATCTTTAATCTGAACTCTTCGAGTTTTTCAATATTTTTTTCGAATTTCATGCTCCCGCCGCTTTCAAACATTTTACAATCTTTAGTATTTCGTAATCTTTAAGTTGAGGGTACATTGGTAACGAAAATATTCTCTTAGACAATTTCTCCGCAACTGGAAAGTCACCTTTTTTATATTTCAGGTATGAATAGCCTCTCATTAAATGAATAGGAAAAGGATACGAAATATTACAGTAAATATTATTTTTTTTTAATTTCTCCATAATATATTTTCTCATTGGATGTTGAACTACGTACACATAATATGAATGAAAATTTTTTTTATTTTCTTTGGGTAAAATCAAAGAAGTATTTTTAAGAAGTTTATTATAAGTTTTTGCTATTTTCCTTCTCTGATTTATCCAAACTTTTAATTTTCTAAGTTTCAGATTTATTATTGCTGCCTGCACTTCATCAAGTCGAGAATTAATCCCGTGTTCTTCTGAATAATAAAACGCCTTCATTCCATATTTTCTTAATTCAGAAGCTTTCTTAGCATAACTTTTTATAGATGTTCCAATAAAACCTCCATCCCCATAGGCTCCTAAATTCTTAGTCGGATAAAAAGAAAAAGCAGATAAATGACCAAGGGATCCACTGGGTCTGTTGTTATAAAAGGAACCCGCTGATTGGGCACAGTCTTCTATAACTATTAGTTTATTTCTTTTTGCTATTGCTAGTATTTTATCATAATCTGCACACTGTCCATATAAATTAACCGGAATTATAGCTTTAGTTCTTTTGTTGACAGACTTTTCTATTTTATTGACATCAATTAAATAGTCATTCTTATTAACATCAACAAAAATTGGTTTTGCTCCACAGCTAACAATGGCGCTCACAGTAGGAACTGCCGTATTAGGTACCGTTATTACCTCATCACCTCTACCAATTTTCGCAGACATTAAAGCAATTTGAATCGCATCCGTTCCGCTATTTACACCTATGCCATATTTTAATTGTAAATACTTGCTAAAGTTAGACTCTAAAGATTTTACATTTTTACCTAAAATCAATTGCCCGGAAGAAAAAACTTTATCAACTTCTTTTAAAATTTGTTTTTTGATTTTTTTGTATTCCTCTTTATAACTCCACACGTTGATTTTCATAACGAGTCTACTTGACGAATTTCTCTCTAAAAAAAGAGTCTCTTAATAAATCTTGATACGAATTTTCAAATTTTTTATTTCTTAATAAAATAATTACTTGCCTAAAATAATTAAGAAAAGTATCATCTTTTTTTAATTCCTTTTCTCTTCTAATATTACTTTCATTTACTTGAAATGTTAAGTTTATATCACTGGGAGGAGAAAAAACCCTATTAATTGTAACTTTTTTTCGTTTTGTAAATAAACTTAAAGAATTTTCGTATTCTCCATTATGACTGAAATACCCAAAAAAAGATTTTTTACCAACAATAATATAAATTTTAAAGCTTATATTTAAACCTTTTTTATTTTCTTTGAGCAACTTATAAAAAGTGACTTTCCTAAAGTTTTCATTAATAAAAATTCTGAAAGTCGCCGCAGCATAAGACCCCATGTCAAATAAACATCCTCCGCCATATTTATTTAAGTTGCGAAAATTTTTTTTTTCTAACTTGGGTATTATAAACCTTGCATCAACATGATTTAAATTTTTAAGTGAGTCTATTTCTTTTATACTTTTATCGATTTGGTGATGATAATTAAATACATTTGCTTCTGAAAGTAATTTTTTTCTTCTTCTAGCTTCCTTAACTAAATCCTTGGCTTGTATGAAATTTAAAGTAGCAGGCTTATCAACAATCACGTGATAGTTGTTTTGAAGAAATCTCTTTGCCCAATAGTAATGAAGCGAATTTGGTAATGAAATATAAACAAGATCGGCCTGTGATTTTTCTAATGCATCTTCATAGTTTCTGTACCACTCAGATTCACCAATATTCTTTCTTTCTTTAGATTTGGAACAAATGCAAAATTTTATTTTTCTAAACATCTTCTTAAGTGCAGGTATTATCCTCCTACGACATAGAC
>Ga0207988_1001644_pt1 | contig 10860 bp, 10 predicted proteins | sample ETNtaG_11_FD_185773 | JGI IMG/M metagenome (GOLD analysis project Ga0207988, IMG submission 185773) | Marine microbial and viral communities from oxygen minimum zone, Eastern Pacific Ocean - ETNP201310SV74 (SPAdes) (version 2) | ecosystem: Environmental > Aquatic > Marine > Oceanic ...
AGGTCGTCCGTAGAAAACCCCGCTACGGCAAGAGTAATTTTCAGCTTGTTGTCATCGGTTTGTTCGATGTTGTAGGGCGGATAGCCATCACTGGAGGCCTTGGAAATGCGGTCCAGGGCGCGCTCGAAATGGTCGAATCCCAACAGCAGGGGGCTGTTGAAGAGAGAAAGACGCGTCATATTATAAACTCCTCTGGTAAATGAGCGAGATACGTACTGGGCCCTTCATGAGGCACCCGGAAATCTGGCCACCGCCGCAAGGACTTAGAAACTAAGGATCACTCGCGGGGTCCGGCCACAGGGATCATATGTGTGGTTGTCCGCAGATTTCAAGATGGCCGGAAGAAGCAACGGCCACAAGGGTGAGCAGTCCCAAACAGGAGAGTTTCAGCGAGAGTCGTTGCCCGGCGTGGATCATGTCTCCTCTTCCATCCTGTGAAAGAGGAAGCCGGAAACCGCACCCAAAAAGACCCAGAACACCCCCGCCGTCACCAGGGTAACCACCACGAACTGGGAGGACAGTTCCTCCAGCGCTATGCCGCCGTGGACCTCGGGCTGGGGCGCACCGATGAGGTGGGGCAGCACCAGCAGAGCCGCCCCCAGCACCTTGAACAGGTTCCCGCGGTGAAACACTATGACCGCCAGACCGCCGGCCGTGGCCGCTACCGTGCCGAACCACCAGGTCTGGCGGTCATGGAGCGGAGCGGCCATGCTGCCCGGCAACTCCGGCGGCAGGCCCAGCGACGGCGCCAGATGAAAGACGGCGAAACCGGCCAGCCCCCACAACATGCCGCGCCACCAGTCTACATCGCCGGCAAGCGCGTAACAGACGGTGAGCAACAAGGCAAAGGCGATGGCTGTCAGAATGTTGGTGAGAACCGTATAGAAGGTTCTTTCCAGCCCCTCCTCGGGCGCCCAGGCCCCGGCAGCGGTGATTTCCTCCCCATGATGGTGGGGCTCTGTGGCCGTTTCTGTGGCTGCCGGCGCGGAGTCACTGGCGGATTCATAGGTCTCGGCCTCGAGGATAAGGGGAACCACCCGGATCGCCTGCAGCCCGGACATCAGAACGCCAGCTAGCGCCCCCGCTATCACCGCGGAGACCAGGGCCTGCCTCAACATGATGTGGGTTCCCCGCGTCTAGTGGCAGGGGAAGGCGAAGGCGTGACGGCCGTCATGGGCAGCGTTGTGCAGCGCCTGAGGACCGGCAAAACCGACGCCGTAAAGCATGAACATACCCAGAAGAGCCACTATGAGCACCGGAACAACCTTGGCTCCGGAGGACAGTGATTCCGTGGAGGAAAGAGTTTTAACGGAAGAATTATGACGCATAACGGTGTCTCCGAAGATAAAGCAGTTACCGATCAAGGCGTCATCGCAATCAAGAGGGTGTTTCCACCTGCCCCGCCGGGTTTGCCCGCCCGAAGGGATTGCGCTGACGATAAGCGATGGCAGGTCTCCTGGCTTGCGGATCGTCGCCCCCTCCTGGCCTTCCCGGAAGTGTTCAAGACCTTCCAGTGGCGCTTAATGGAGTGAACTCGCCGCTCACAGTTGCGGGAACAGCCGCGGATTTAGTCACGAGGGAGCTTTCCCCCACGGGACCGCACCGCGTTCCCTTTTCATCCCCAAAACCGGGGAACCATCACAGACCCAATGTAACCACGAACGGGAGTGGTTACAAGCGGGAGAGGAGCCACCTCTGCAAACGATTCCCCTCCCATGCGCCGCGCGCTAGAAGGTCTTCTGCCAGCTCACCGTAAAGAAATGGTCGGTTTCAAGCTGCGGGCCCTCAAGCCTCTGGTGAACGGGCAGCCCGCCCTCGAGCGCCAGCCGGTTTCCCATCATGGGACCGCGCGGGATGATAAAATTGAGCCCGAAAATGGCATCGGCCCGCTGCCCGCCCTGCAGGGTGGTGCTGGCGCTCTGCACCATAACGGTGTTGAGGTTCGGATCCCTGCCGCGAATGTCGCCCCAGGATTCCCATGCAAACCGAAGCGAGACGCTGGCCCAGTCGGTAAGCCGCCGCCCGCCCCAGCCAGAGACCTGGAGACGGTTGCCGAGCCGGTAATCGTGGCTGTTGTCGCCGGTGCGGATAGTGGCCGTGGCCTGGGCGCCCCATGAGTAGTCTCCGGCATGTCCCCGGTAGGTAAGGCCGGGCAGAAAGTCATACGTGCCGGAGCCGATCTGCATGGGATAGGGAAGATCATTGGCGCCACCGGGGTCGGCGGGGGTGGCACCTTTTTCGTCGATAGAACCGGTAGGAAAGCTGATCCCGGCGTTGAGGATCATGTTGTGTTTCTCGCGGTTGAGAAACCTGTAGAGGCCGGTCAGCCGGACATCGCCGATCCCCCTTGATTTGGTCGTGAAGGCCACACCCGCGCGGTTGATGTGGTCCATTTCCTTGCGGATATAGGGGATCATGGGGGCCATGGTGAAATCGTCGGTGACGCTGATCATGGCGCCGAACATGTGCATCTCCATGGTCATGCGCAGCGGCGCCACCATCCATGAATCAAGCACGTCATCGGTGCTCAGGTCGGTCGTGCCATCGCGGTTGCCGTCCATCTTCATCCGCTTGTAACGATAGGAAAGCATGACCTCCCTTTCCTTGTGGACATGGTCGCCCATGATCCTGACCGGAGCGTGTTCGTCGGGCTCGCTTTCTTCAAAGGTTCTTCCATCAATCGTGATAACGGGCACGTTCTCAAGGTCCAGGTCTTCCATGCCGTCCTGCGCGGTGGCGGGGCCGGCGGGCATAAGCAGAACTCCCGCGGCAAGGGCACAGGAAACAAAATAGTGGCGTCGCATTGTGAACTTCTCCCTTTAGGAGCGCGCGCCATGACGCGACCGCACCCGCAAACAAATTTCCGGTTTTTTCGAAAAACATGGCACAGGCCTGCCGTTTCCACGGGGGGAAGGCGGCCTAATTCCATGTGGCTTTAAGGAAATTTAAGTGCGGGAGGGAGGTCCGCGGGTAAACGGCCAGAAGGCCGCATGCCAGGTCTCCGGCATGGCCACGGAGCCCTGCCAGGCAAAAGACTGAGAGGAGGGGTAGAAAACGGGCTGCGATGAGTTCCCGCCCTTGCCCAGGGACAATTCCAGGACCAGACAGCAATGGGAGCATTTGGTGGGGAAAGACGTTTCCCCATCAGGCGTCCCCGGCCCGGCGGGAACGGTATAGCCGGATTTAAGCCCTCCGGGGGAACAGATTTGCGCCATGGCCGCGGCAATGCCGGAACCGCCATAGGCGGCATCGCTGCGAGACAAGGCGGGCGGAGCGGCGGCGGTGGAAATGCCAATCCCCGCGCCAAGCAGCACTGAGACCGCCATGCCCACAAGAGCCAGCCACGCATCCGCGCGCCTGTGTGCCAATCCGAATCTGTGCTCGCACCTGCTGGTCACGGAGAGTTCGCCGTTTGTACGCTTTGATTCCACATTTCCATCGCCTATATCCGATCCATCGGCCCGCCACAAGAGATGTTTCGTCACAGAACGTTCTTCCGGCGCAGTGGTCACACACGCCGCCGTAAAGCCACAATTTCTGATAGTATGGCGTGACGCGGCCCTTGCGGAAGATGAAAGGAGGCCCGGACGTGACCCATACCATCGCTCTTGTAGACGATGATCAGAATATCCTGACTTCGCTTTCCCTGGCGCTGGAAGCGGAGGGGTTTGCTGTGCGCAGCTATTCCAACGGCGCCGAGGCCCTGTCATCCCTGACCGCGCGTCCCGCCGACCTGGTGCTTCTGGACATCAAGATGCCGCGCATGAATGGCGTGGAGATGCTGACCCAGCTGCGGCGGCATTCCAACGTTCCGGTCATCTTTCTCACATCCAAGGACGAAGAGGAAGACGAGCTTGAGGGCCTACGCTCGGGCGCCGACGACTACATCAAGAAGCCCTTTTCCCAGAGTCTTCTCATAGAACGGATGCGGGTTCTGTTGCGGCGCGACGAGATCGCCGCCGGGGAGGAGGAGGACGCCTCGTCCGCGGATGTGATCGCGCGCGGCGAGATGGTTCTGGATTCCACCTGTCATGTCTGCACCTGGAAGGGCGAGACAGTGCCCCTGACGGTGACGGAGTTCCTGATCCTGAAATCCCTGGCCCTGCGGCCCGGCTATGTGAAAAGCAGGGACCAGCTGATGGACGCGGCCTATGGTGAGCATATCTACGTTGATGACAGGACCATCGACAGCCATATCAAGCGGCTGCGCAAAAAGTTCCGCCGCATTGACAAGAATTTCGGACAGATCGAGACCCTCTATGGCATCGGATACCGCTATAATGCCGACTGACCTTTCGGGGTCTTTCCCGTACTAAGAAGCCGCAACATGACGGAAAACACGGACATTTCAGGCTCGCAAGCGCCGGAACACGACGCCGGAACGGAACCGCTGGTGCGCAAACGGGGACTGATGTCGCCCCTGACGCGACGCATCCTGGCGCTCAACGTGCTGGCCCTGGCCATTCTCGTGGGCGGATTGTTGTATCTCGGGGAATACCGCAAAAGCTTGATCGAAACGAAGCTGGCGGCGCTGCAGACCCAGGGCGAGGTCTTGGCAGCTTCGCTAGGTGAAGGCGCGGTAACCACCGGTTTCATCGACCGTCCTCATCTGGTCCCCTTTCTGGCCAAAGAAATGATTATCCGCCTGGTGGAGCCCACGGGCGTGCGTGCGCGCCTGTTCGGCGTGGAGGGCGCACTTCTAACCGATAGCCTGATACGTCCCGACACAGAACGTGCGGTCCACCGTGACGATGCCCTGTATCAAGAGGACAAAGGCCTATCAATGGGTCGTGACCTGTTAGAGAAAAATGCGCGTCTTCTTGAATCGGTTCTCGATGAATTCGGCATCCGCGGCGCCATTATAAAGGTGCGGCCCGGCCGCATTGTCACCCTGTATGAACTGGAGCCAGCGCCTGGGACCAAAACCAGCCGTGTTATCGGCTTGGCCGACGACATTGCCCGTTCCATGAGCGCCATCTCCGCCCGTATTTCCGCCATGCCGGGCCGTAATGCCATTGGTATTGAACTTTCTAACGCCACGCGGGAAACGGTGCTTCTGCGGGAGCTTCTAGAATCCAAATTCGAAGGGTTTCGATCCTGGATAAACAGCTTGTTCGACCGTGTAGACAAGTTTTTCTTTTCCGCCAACGGAGTGTTTCCACCAACCGAGGTAGAGCCCTATAATGAGCCCGAAATTCCTAGTTCCATCGACTTCGATGAGGTCATGTCAGCACTTCAGGGCGAAAGCGCCCGCGCCCTGCGTGCGGACTTCTGGGAGGGTATGACTTTATATGTCGCCGTGCCGGTGCGGCGCTACAAGCAGATCGTGGGAGCTATCCTTCTTTCCCGCGAAGGCGAGGACATTCTGGCCACCCTGCGTTCGGTGCGGCTCGACATTCTTAAGATTTTCGCCGTCACCCTGGCCGTGACCGTGCTGTTGTCGCTGTACCTGGCGGGCACCATCGCGCGGCCCATCCACCATCTGGCCGAGGCGGCGGAACAGGTGCGCCGCCATCACGACCGCCATGTGGTGATCCCCGATTTTACCGGACAGGGAGATGAAATCGGCGATCTTTCCGGGGCCTTCCGCGACATGACGGCGGCCCTGTGGCAGCGCATGGACGCCATCGAAAGTTTCGCCGCCGACGTGGCCCACGAGATCAAGAATCCCCTCACCTCGCTGCGCAGCGCCGTGGAGACGGTGGCTAATGTCAAGGACCCGGAGCAACAACGTAAGTTGTTGGCCGTGGTCCTTGACGACATACAGAGAATCGACCGCCTTATCAGCGATATTTCCGACGCCTCCAGGCTCGACGCCGAATTGTCCCGGGCGACGCGAACCCCGGTGGACGTGGCTGGACTTCTGACCACGCTCGGCGACATGCACAGCACCACCAGCGGCGGAGGAAAACCCATCTTGACGGTGGAAACCGAAACCGGCACCGACCTGCAGGTTCCGGCTATCGAGGGACGGCTTGTCCAGGTCTTCCGCAACCTCGTTGCCAATGCCGTTTCCTTCAGCCCCCCGGAAGGCCGTATCACATACCGCGTCACGCGGGAAAGCAGCGAGGACGGTGATTGGGTAACGGTGGCCATCGAGGATCAGGGCCCTGGAATCCCGGAAAACAAGCGCGAGACCATCTTCGAGCGTTTTTATACCGAGCGCCCCGAAGGCGAGAAATTCGGCATTCATTCCGGACTCGGGCTGAGCATTTCCCGGCAGATCGTCGAGGCCCACGGCGGCACCCTGCGCGCCGAGAACCTGACCGGCGAGGACGGCAAGGTAGGCGGTGCTCGCTTTACCGTCCGCCTGCCCTGCGAATAATATCCCTTGTTCAACCGGCTGCCGTTGACAGCCTTTGCCGTTGCGGGCACCGTCACCCTATGACCTTGATCCACGGCACATGCGTCGCCCTCAACGGGGTGACCGTGCTGTTGCGCGGGCCTTCCGGCAGCGGCAAGAGCGATCTGGCGTTGCGGCTGATTGATGGCGGCGGGCGGCTGGTCGCCGACGACCAGACCCTTGTTGAAATACAGGGCGGGCGGCTGATAGCGACGGCCCCGGAAACCATCGCCGGGAAAATGGAAGTGAGGGGGGTGGGCGTCCTGGCAGTTGAAATGGAAAAATCTGGCATCCTTGGGCTGGTGGTGGATCTGGTAGCGAACCCGCCAGAACGCATGCCGGAGTCCGAAACCACCGAGATTCTGGGCATGGCGTTACCCCTGCTGCGGCTCGACCCCTTCAAGGCCTCGGCCGCGGCCAAGCTCCGCCTCGCCGTACGTTCCCTTGGCGGAGAAAAACGGAAGAAAGCATGAGCGACGGGAAGCAAAAAACCCCGTTTTCGCAACCAAAAAACGTGTTTCTTGGTTGCGTGGCGGGATACATCGCGTCAGTCTCCACCGCTGGTATCTGGATTCAACCACCGTTTAGGTGGTCGGGAAGTGCTTGATCATGATCGGAATGGTTCTCGTTACCCATGGCAGGCTGGCCGCAGAGTTTGTGGCGGCGCTGGAACATGTAGTCGGACCCCAGCCCAATATCCGGTCCATCTGCATTGGCTCCAACGACGACATGGAACAGCGCAGGAAGGACATCCTAGAAAGCATTTCTGCCGTAGACGATGGTGCCGGCGTGGTCCTTCTTACCGACATGTTCGGCGGCACGCCCTCTAACCTGGCCATTTCAGTCATGGAAAAAGCCCCGGTGGAGGTCATCGCCGGAGTCAACCTGCCCATGTTGATCAAGCTCACCAGCGTACGCGAGGAGATGGGGCTGGCCGAGGCCGTGGCAAGCGCCCAGAAGGCGGGATGCAAATATATCAACGTGGCCTCGGGCCTGCTTGGAGAAGAGAAAGCGTGAGCGAATTCAGGTCGGGAAAAGACTTTGCCGAGGGCAGGTCCGCACACAGGATCACCATGACCATTACAAACCGGCTCGGCCTCCACGCTCGCGCCGCCGCCAAGTTTGTCAAGACAGCGGGACAGTTCGATGCCGAAATTACCGTCCACAAGGACGGCCATAAAGTCTCGGGGCTGTCCATCATGGGCTTGATGATGCTTGCTGCCACGCCCGGCACCGAGATCGTGATCGAATCCACGGGGGGTGAGGCAGAAGACGCGCTGGCAGCGCTTAAAGACCTGGTTACCAAGAACTTCGAGGAAGACTAGGCATGGCCGGGACAAGAAAAAAAAAGACCCCCGCGGCAAACAAGGAACGGACCCTTGAGGGGCTGGGCGTTTCCTCCGGTATCGCCATCGGCCCCATCCATGTGCGCGAAAGCGGCGCGGTGGAGGTCTCCGAATACTGTATCCAACCCAAGCATCTAGACTCCGAGCTGGCCCGTTTCAGTGAGGCCGTGAAACGCACCCGCAGACAGCTTCTCAAACTCAAGTCCAAGGCCCAGACTCTTCCCGAAGCCACCGCTGAAGAGCTCGGATATCTTCTCGACGCCCATCTTCACATGCTTGAAGGCTCGCGCCTGATCCGCGGCGTGGAGGACCGTATCAGCGGGAAATTCCTTAACGCCGAAGCCGCTGTACAGGCGGAAATTTCCGAGATCGGCAAGGGGTTCGCGGCGATGGAAGATTCCTATCTGGCGGCGCGCATGGAAGATATCCGCGAGGTAGGCAACCGTCTGGTGCGGTCTCTGACCAAATCCCCGCCCACCGCGTTTTCCACCCTGCCCGAGGGCAGTATCGTCGTCGCCGAGGAAATAACCCCCGCCGACACCGCCCTTCTCGACCCCAGCAGGGTGGCCGGGTTCACCACCACGCTAGGCGGCCCCGAAAGCCACACCGCCATCATGGCCCGTTCGCTGATGATTCCCGCCGTACTGGGCGTTCCCGGCCTGCTTTCCGGCATGACAAGCGGGGAAATGATGATTGTGGACGGGGACGCGGGAATCCTCATCATCAACCCTTCCCCGGCAACCCTTGAGAAATACAAACGCCGCCGCAAGGAGCTGGAACGAGCGCACAAGCAGCTGGCACGGCTGAAGGAACTGCCCGCCGAGACCCGCAACGGCACCAAGATCGATCTCTTCGCCAATATCGAACTACCCCGCGAGATCAAGAACATAAAGGACAGCGGCGCCAAGGGAATCGGCCTTCTGCGTAGCGAATTTCTTTTCATGAACCGCGACGACCTGCCCGGCGAGCAGGAACAGTTCGATTCCCTGCGCAAGCTGGTGACCGCCATGAAGGGACGGCCGGTGACCATACGCACTCTCGACGTGGGCAGCGAGAAACTGGCCACGTCGCTGGGCGGCCATCTGATGCCCGCCACCAATCCGGCGCTGGGACTGCGCGCTATTCGCCTGTCCTTAAAGATACCCGAGCTTCTTTCGACGCAGCTGGCGGCCATTTTGCGGGCCGGGGCCCATGGTCCAGTGCGCATACTAGTACCCATGATCTCCGGCGTTTCCGAAATCAGGCAGGTGCGGCGGATCATGCGCAGCGTGGCGGGCAAGCTGAAACGCCGCAAGGTGAAGATACCCGACCCCCTGCCGCCGCTGGGGATCATGATCGAGACTCCCGGCGCCGCGCTGGCCGCCGAGAGCCTCGCCAGGCTCTGCGAGTTCTTCGCCATCGGCACCAACGATCTCACCATGTACACCCTGGCCATCGATCGCGGGGACGAACAGGTGGCCCATCTCTACAACCCCATCCACCCCGCGGTACTGCGGCTGATCAAGTTCACCACGGCGGCCGGCGGCAATGCCGGCATCCCGGTAAGCGTCTGCGGAGAGATCGCCGGCGACCCGCGCTATACGGCGCTTATGGTGGGGCTTGGTATCCATGAGCTGTCCATGGCGCCGGCCAGCCTGTTGAAGGTGAAACAGCGCATCCGCAGCCTTGACGTGGCGGCGGCGCAGCGGCTGGTCCATGCCGTCATGGAACAAAGCGACCCCGGGCGAATCTCCGCCCTGGTTGATGATTTCAACGCCCTGGCGTAACTAAGACTTAATGAAAAAGAGTGGCAATTACAGGCCTGTTTTTTGGAGGTTGAGGTCTTGTCCTTAAGGGCCGGGATTGCTATACGGCGGAACAGACATCATGGTAACGCTATAGCAGCGCGGCCCGCGCCGAGCCCCCCAAGGCATGCAGTGTAAGGAGACGTTTCATGGGCTCATCCCCGGATTACAAAGTCGCCGATATCTCGCTCGCCGATTGGGGACGCAAGGAAATCGCCATCGCCGAAACCGAAATGCCCGGATTGATGGCCCTGCGTGCCGAATACGGGAAGGAAAAACCCCTCGCCGACGCCCGCATCGCGGGTTGTCTCCACATGACCATCCAGACCGCCGTCCTGATGGAAACCCTGACCGCGCTGGGCGCAGAAGTGCGCTGGTCCTCGTGCAATATTTTTTCGACCCAGGACCAGGCGGCAGCAGCCATGGCCGCCGCGGGCTTTCCCATCTTCGCCTGGAAGGGCGAAACGGAAGAGGAGTTCTGGTGGTGCATCAACCAGACCATCACCGGCCCCGACGGCTGGACCCCGAACATGATCCTCGATGACGGCGGCGACCTGACCAAGGTCATGCATGACAACCACCGCGACATGATGGAAGAGGTGAAGGGAATTTCTGAGGAAACCACCACCGGTGTATTACGGCTCTACGAGATGGAAAAGGCCGGCAGCCTCGCCGTGCCCTGTATCAATGTCAACGATTCTGTCACCAAGTCGAAATTTGACAATCTTTACGGCTGCCGCGAAAGCCTAGTGGACGGCATCAAGCGCGCCACCGACGTCATGGTGGCAGGCAAGGTCGCCGTGGTCTGCGGCTATGGCGACGTGGGCAAGGGATGCGCCGTCTCCATGCGGGGCCAGGGCGCCCGCGTCATGATCACCGAGATTGACCCCATCTGTGCCCTGCAGGCAGCCATGGAGGGTTTCGAGGTGGTGACTATGGAGGAAGCCGCCCCTCGGGGAGACATTTTTATCACCGCCACTGGTAATGCCGACGTCATCACGCTGGAGCATATGCGCGAAATGAAGGACCGCGCCATCGTCTGTAATATCGGCCATTTCGACGCCGAAATTCAGATCACGGCCCTGCAGAACATGGCTTGGCACGAGGTCAAGCCCCAGGTGGACGAAGTGGAATTCCCCGACGGCAAACGCTTGATCGTTCTCGCCAAGGGCCGGCTGGTGAATCTGGGCTGCGCCACCGGACATCCCAGCTTCGTCATGAGCGCTTCGTTCACCAACCAGGTTTTGGCCCAGATCGAACTGTGGAAGAACCACGACAATTATGAGAACAAGGTCTATGTGCTGCCCAAGAAGCTCGATGAAAAGGTGGCCGCGCTGCATCTTGATAAGGTGGGGGCGCATCTAACGACCCTTAGCGACGAACAGGC
>Ga0207988_1001647_pt1 | contig 10853 bp, 5 predicted proteins | sample ETNtaG_11_FD_185773 | JGI IMG/M metagenome (GOLD analysis project Ga0207988, IMG submission 185773) | Marine microbial and viral communities from oxygen minimum zone, Eastern Pacific Ocean - ETNP201310SV74 (SPAdes) (version 2) | ecosystem: Environmental > Aquatic > Marine > Oceanic ...
CTGCTCAACGCCGGTTATTTCTGGGCGCGTTCGAACCTGGATTTCCAGTACCATATCCCGGTTGTAGAAACCAAGGTGGAGAAGGTGGTCATGAATGGGAACGAAGCCGTCGGCATGGGGGTGATGGCAGCAGGCATTGAGGTCTGTTCCATGTATCCGATCACTCCAGCAACCTCGGTCACCCACTACCTCTCCGAAGTCATCGAATCTTCTGGTGGAATGGTGCATCAGGCTGAGGATGAAATTGCGGCGGCAGGATTCGCGCTTGGTGTTTCCTATGCTGGTAAGACTGCAGTCACCATCACTTCCGGTCCGGGCATGGCCTTGAAAACCGAATTCCTCGGCCTTGGAGTCATGGCGGAACTTCCACTGGTGGTGGTGGATGTGCAACGGGGTGGACCGTCCACCGGCCTGCCAACCAAAGTTGAGCAGGGAGATCTGCTCTACTCGCTTTTTGGCCAGCCCGGAGATACTCCGAACATCGTTATCGCCCCTGCCACCATCGAAGAATGTTTTCATTTTGTCATCCTGGCCCGTCAGTTGGCTGAGACATTCCGCATTCCGGTGGTGATGCTCACAGATGCAAATCTGGCCACCGGAGTTCAGCCTTTCCCGCGACCGGAAACCAATTCCGACTGGTTTTCACCCCCAGTCGACCAGAGCCCATGGAACAAAGAAATCGAACCGTATCAGTGGAATGAGGAAACCGGGATTTCTCCTCGACCCATTCCCGGGCAGCCTGACGGCATGTACGTCCTCACCGGGCTTGCCCATGATGAACAAAGCCATGTCGCCTATGAATCGCATACCAACCAACTCGGATGCAACCGCAGGAGCCGAAAACTGTCAGCATTTCAAAAAACCCTGACCCCACCAAAAATTAACGGACCTGAAGAAGGAGATCTATTGGTGGTCGGATGGGGGTCAACCCTTGGCGCCATTGAGGAAGCGGTCAGCAAGGCAAGGGATCTAGGTGGGAAGGTTTCCTCATTGCAGCTTCGTTTTCTTTCACCGCTCGAGCCTGGATTGAAGGAAATTTTTTCAAAATTCCGCAAAGTGATTACCGTGGAAATCAACTACGGAGATGAGCTGGGGGATTCCCTGATCACTCCACAAAGCAGGCGTTATGCGCAGCTTGCCACACTGCTAAGGGCCTACACCCTCTGTGATATTGATTTTCACACCCACGTCCACGGTCAGCCGATGCGGCCGGGATTCATTCTGAAACGCCTAATACAGGAACTGTCCCTTTCCCCTGAAAACAAGGAGGTTTGATGTTTGGTCTTCGTCCAGATTGTGTCCTCAAAGTTCCTGAGGAGTACTACACCCTTGAGGATTACGAAAGTAACGAACCTCGTTGGTGCCCCAGCTGCGGTGATCACGCAGTGCTCACTGCGGTCCAGAAAGTATGCAGGGAGAAACAACTTGCACCAGAAAAAACAGTTTTCGTATCTGGCATAGGCTGTTCCAGCCGCTTCCCGCACTACATGCATACCTACGGTTTTCACGGGCTCCATGGTCGTGCGATTCCAGTGGCCTGCGGTATCAAGTTCCGTCGTCCAGATCTGAATGTCATTGTCGTTACCGGTGATGGAGACTGCTGCTCCATCGGCACCTCTCACTGGATCCATGCCATCCGCTACAACATGGACATTACCCTGCTGTTGCTGGACAACGAAATATATGGCCTGACCAAAAACCAGACTTCTCCCACTTCCAAACAGGGAGCCAAGACCTACACCCATCCCCGTGGCATCGGACTCAAACCGCTCAACCCGATCATGACCACTCTCGGAGTGACCAATGTCTCCTTCGTTGCCCAAACAGTGGACTGGAGTCCCCAACATCTTTACTCCACTGCACTCGCAGCTTTTGAGCATCCCGGGTTTTCCTTTGTACGCATCATGCAGCGCTGTCCCCACTTCAGTCCAGACATGTTCAAGGAAGAAGCGGCCAATCCGGACATGGCTCTAGTGATGACCCATGAGGACGGGATCACGCTGCCGGATGAAGTGAAGAAGATATACCGCAACACGGAAGAGCATGATCCTTCCAACATCAACGCGGCAAGAGAAATGGCAGGGCGGATGGATGAAATTCCGATTGGTCTCTTCTATCGCAATCCCGATCTACCCCGCTATGACCAGATGGGAAGCTACAATCTTGGATATACCGTGAAACAGAAAACAGAAGCCTTGGAACACGAATTCGACCGTTATGCCGTTTGATAGAAGATCCCGTAAGGATGTTCTAAACTTTTGAAGCACGGATCTTTTGGTTTCGGTTTTCATGATCGAGGACGCCATCAGTATTTTTTTAGGGTCGCACTTTGAGTCCCAAAACCTGGATATGGATTTAGCATGACCTCTTCTTCATCCACCGCCGTCAGCCTGAGCACGCAGCAAGAAAATGAATCCTTTGAAGATTCGAGCAGTGATAATCCTCTGGACAGCGGTAAGGAAACCAAACCTCCCGATCTCACCCTGGTTCCCAGTGATTTCCGTCCTTCCAGGATCGAGCCGTTGCTGCCTGCAGCGCCACAAACCGATGATGGAGACAAGGAAACGCTGCATCACAGACTGTTCGATTTTTTTATCAACGGGCGGGAGCAAGAGGATTTTGGAGAGGAGCAAATCCCACTCCAGCCTGCGTTGCTTTCTAAATTTTTAGGTAAGGAACCGGTACGCACCGATTTCCCACTTTGGGTTGCCCCGGATCCTAAAACCATTCCGGATGGGCTTTTCTGTCCTGTCTCGGAACTTTTTTCTGGAGCCATTGCGGAATTCGCCCCGGAACCGGAAGCATCACGGATTCTCAAAGACTCACTGCCGGTCCTCGAAGAGCATCTCCAACAACTGCTCCTGCAGCATCCTGAACCACTTAATTTTGATCCGCTGCTTAAAGATGCCTTTGAAAACGCAAAAAAAAGGTTCGGCCTGAGCGGTGAGGATGCTTCACGTTTCCAGGAGGATCTTCAGCAGCTTCGTGACCGAATTCCACGAAAAGGCTTCTTGCTCCGGCTGGATCAGCACACGCCGCTTCACCTGCTGGCCAACCTTCTCAAGGCCCTGCAGAAAGAAAAGCTGGAAAGCTTCTGCACTGAAATCCAACGTTTGAGGCATCACTTGCAGGAATTGCTGCAGGTCGACCGTTCCAAGCAACCTGAACATCGTCAAAGCAATCACTTGGACTCTGCTCTGGGTCAGGGGACCCGTTTCATCAATACTTCAGAGTTGTCCGGGGTACTCCAAGAACCGGCCACTCTGATGCTGGATGAAAAACGAAGGGAACGCATCATCCGGGTACTGGGATTACTCGAGCGTTTTGAAGAAACCTTCCTGGAACATGATGCCCACCTCCTCGTTCATGAAGAAGGACAACCAAAAGTGTGTTGGGAGGAGTTCTTTCCAAACTCGATGATTTATCCGGTACTTTCAGGCAAAGGATCCCTTGAGGCAGGGGAGGTTTGCATCGAAGTTCTGGCAGAAATGGCCAAATTCTTTACCGCGTTACGTATCGCCCGGCTCGAGGAGGAAGATGCCTACCAAATGGAAAGTCATGACCGGTTCTTTGAACATTTCGACTGGAAGATGCTCAGCGAAGAAGAACTGCAACTTGCACCACCTGTGATCCTGATAGAAAACGAATCCACACTCCAGAGTGCTGATGGGGCTGAACTGGCGGAATTACTCCGATCATCACGACCGGTGAAGGTGATGCTGCTTAAAAACAGGACCCTGCCGGCCTTTGTTCCTCCAGAATCGGATCTGGAAGCCGGCATCGGACAACTGCGCGACAGCCTTTTTAATTTCCGCCCGGAACCGGGATACTTTGCCGTCTCCCAGCGGAAAGCCCTGGTGCTTCAATCCTCCCCGGTACGTCTTGAACACTGCGTTACCGGCATGGTTGAAGCCCTCCAGAATCCTCTGCCCGCCATGCTGCACATCCTTACACCGGATGCCGAAACACGGGAAGGTGTGGATCCTTTCCTCTGGTCCGGCGCCGCCATCGAAAGTCGTGAATTTCCACTTTTTCTCTACAAACCAGGCAGCAGCAAAGCCTGGGGCAGCCGTTTTAGTGCCGAAGCAAACCTGCAGGCGGACACCGACTGGCCGAGCAGTGAACTGAATGCGGTCGATGAAAATCATGAGGCTGTCACCCTGCCGATGGTCTTCACGCCTGCTGATTTTGCCGCCCTTGATGAAACCTGGCGCAAACAGTTGATGCCGGTCCCGAAAGCACTCTCGGACGATGAGTCCCTCATATATCTCGCCGATTATCTCGAACTTTCGCGGGAAGACGCTTACGAACACATTCCTTTCATCTGGCAGACCGATCAAAACAACGTGCTTCGAAGGACGGTCGTGAGTTTCATCCTGGTGCAGATCTGTAGGGAACGCCTCGACTTTTGGAGGCTGATCCAGGAGATGGGAGGCACCCACAGCTTTCATGCCCTTCAGGCAGCACAAGACGCACGCGACGAACTGAGTATCGAGCATGAAGCGCAGATTGCAGAAATGCTGGAAACCCATGCTGCAGAACTGGAGCAAATTCGCAAGGAAACCTCCGAAAACGCCATGGACCAGCTTGCAGGAGCATTGCTGGGGATGGATTTCGACGTGGGAATGCCCTCTGGTGTTCCGGCACCAGATCTGCCTCCGCCGGAAATACCCCTCGAGGAAACACTGGTCGAAGCGGTGATTCCAGAAGAAGAGGAAGAAGTGGTTTCATTTGATGAACCCTGGATCGAAACGCTGCGTTGCACCAGTTGCAATGACTGTCTCGAAATCAACCCGAAGCTCTTTCTCTACAACGGTGACAAACAGGCTTACCTTGGGGATCTCAGCACCGCGACCTTCCAGCAGTTGGTGATTGGGGCGGAGAAATGTCCTGCCAAATGCATCCATCCGGGAAAACCCCTCAATCCAGATGAACCCGGACTCGAAGCCCTGATGGATCGGGCCGCACCTTTCAACTGAGCCTTGGAGATTCCAGGGATGTACACGGAAATTTTCGTTGCCGTTTCGATCCTGACCGGACTCGGGTTGATTTTTGCCGTCATCCTTGCGGTGGCCAACAAGAAGCTCAAGGTTTATGAAGATCCCCGAATCGATGAAGTGGAGGATAAGCTTCCCGGAACCAATTGCGGCGCCTGCGGAGAGCCGGGATGCAGGGCTTTTTCAGAAGCACTCGTTTCAGGCAGCCTTAAGCCAGGCAAATGCACCGTCAGTTCCCCGGATAAGGTAGAGGAGATTGCCGAATTTCTGGGAGTTGATGCCGGGAAGGAGGAAAAGCGCGTGGCACGTCTGATCTGTGCCGGAGGGCGGATGGAGGACCGAGAGAAAATCCCCTACCAGGGAAGCCAAACCTGCCGGGGAATGTCCGTCGTTGGTGGAGGAAACCGGGGTTGCAGCTGGGGCTGCCTGGGCCTGAGCGACTGCGAGACAGTCTGTAACTTCGACTCCATACACATGAATGAAAACGGACTCCCGGAGGTGGATATCGACAGCTGCACCGCATGCGGAGACTGCGTGGAAATCTGCCCCAAGGATCTGTTCACCATCATGCCGCTCAGTCAAAAGCTGATTGTCCAGTGCCGCTCTCAATTGGAAGGGGAAGCCGCCACAGAAGTCTGCAGCGTCGCCTGTGATGCCTGCGGCCGATGCGCTCTCGATGCGAAGGATGGTTTGATCGAGATGCATGCCACACTTCCGGTCATCGACAATGAACGCAACGAACTCGCCACCCCGCAAGCCACCTGGCGATGTCCCACCGGAGCAATCCAGTGGGTTGAAGGCCCACAGTTGCAGCCTTCACAACCACCCACCTTTCCGTTGGGGCGGGTGGAGGTGCAAAACTTCCAGCATCAAGAGGAATGAACTCTACACTCGAAAACACCGAAAACGGGCTGGAACTTCAAAGCCCTCTCCATCCCGATGACGCCTTGAGCTGGGAATCCCTGATTGGAGGGATGGAAGGGATGATCAGCGAAGCCTGGCATTCTGCATGGCATAACGATTTACCTCGACAGAGGAACCTTTTCGGACGCCAGATTTCCCTTTCACGATCAGGAGCCGATCCAATTGCATTCTTGTCTGGCTTCTTGCTCAGCGGCCTCCGGGCTGCGGCTTTGCTTACTGAAACCGAGGCCTGGAAGCATCACTCTGCACTGACCGCAGCTCCTGCCAGGCTCAGCAACTGGGTACTTTACCTGCAGCAAAGCGAGGATGCTTCTGCACAAACATTACGGATTCAAAATGCAGCCCAGTCACTGCTCAACTGTGGAATCTTCCAATGGTCTGCCGGATCCCCTCAAGAGGTGTTGGATTTTGGCCTGATCGCCCATCGCACTGCAGAACTCGCTCTGCTTCCCGGAATGGTGCTTCTGGAAAGCAGTCTTCCAGACGCCTCGACACTTGAAGAACTCATGCCTGGTCCGGAAGCTTTGAAGCACTACCTTGGTGATCCGGATTCACGCGTGGAAGCACCGACTCCAGCACAGCGCATCCTCTTCGGAGAAACACGCCGGCGACTGCCTAACCGATTCAGTTTCGACGAACCTGCCGTGGAGGGCGGAATCCATGACCCAACTTCTGCAGCACTGGCAGTCGCAGCACGAGGTCCTTTCTTCTTCGATCATCTGGAGGAACTCAGTCAACAAGCCTTGGATGAATTTTCGAAAAGCTTCTTTCGATCCTATCAATGCATTGAAGAAAATGACGTGCAGAATGCCGAACACCTGATCGTCATGCACGGTGAGGTTCCGGATTCTCTGAAAAAAGAATTGGCAGAAAGGCGGGAGCAGCGGGTAAAGATCGGAATTCTGCGTTTGCTTCGACTGCGTCCCTTCCCGGGAGCAGAACTTGCTTCCAAACTGACCGGGAAAAAAACGGTCACCGTCCTTGAAAAAGTTGCCTCGCCTATCGCTCCGGATCCTCCCTTACTAAGCGACATCAGCAGTGCCCTGAGCAGGGCGGAAGAAAATGGCAGACTGGGACGTCCGTTTCATCCGGAGTATCCACTGCTTCCTGCAGTTCACAGGCCTATCCTGCTAGGGGCAACCTGCATTTCAGGTCCTTCGAATTTATCCAGGGAGGAGGCGAAGGCCATCTGTGTGAACATGCAGCTTCCGGAACCCTCCAAAAGTTTTTTCTTCGATTCACGCCTGGAATCAGATCCGTCCCCTCACGGACGTTTCATGATCGGACCAAATTTTACCGGGACCGATTCGGCATTTCCAAAAATCGAAGCAGAATGGAGCAGTCTGAAAGAGGATTATTCCGGACTGGATGATCACAAGCTGCCGTCATTGCCTTCCTCCAGGGACAAACGTTCGAGAAATTCGGACAAAATTCGGAAGGGAACGGAGACTACCGAACTTCCTTTGGCCGCCCGTCTCTATCGAGACGGAGGTGCACCTTACACTCAGCTTTCACGGTTTCACAATCAGACCGTCGATCTCTACCGTTCGGACATGGAGATGGAGCAGACAGCGTCTCCCTTCCAGTCGATTCCTGCCGTTCCCGTGGCCACTGCGGGACTGCAGCCATACAGGGAAGGAGACCTGCTGCCGATGCTCGACCCGGAACGCTGCAGCGGATGCGGAGAATGCTTTCTCCACTGCCCCCACAGTGCCATCCCACCCGCCGTCTTTTCTCCGGAAACTTTGCTGCAAAGTGCTGCAGAAGTCGCCTCCACTCAGGGACGGCCCCTCGCGCAACTGGTACCGGCCCTGCGTGGACTGGGACAGACTCTGGGCAAGGTAGTGCGGGATCATGTGGAATCATCACTTTCCCTCGAAAAACTGCTTCCCGCGGCATTCGAAATACTGTTGGGTCAGATGAAACCCGAAGGAGAAAAACTTAAGGCGATGCAAAAGGAATTCGAAAGCCTTCAAGAGAATCTCAAGGACTACCCGGTCTCCCGCACCGCACCCTTTTTTGACAAGGCCGAAGCACAGAAACGGGGATCTGGAGAACTGTTCAGTCTCCACCCCGATCCGCAGCTATGTACCGGTTGTGGCATCTGTGCGCAAAAGTGTCCGGAGGAGGCCCTGCAGATGAAAGAACCGCTTCCGGAAGTCAGGGAGCGTTTGCAGAGGAATTTTCGATTCTGGGAAACCCTTCCGGATCCCTCCGAAGTGACCCTGAAACGGGTACTGCAGGACAAGGAGTATCCTTCCCTGGCAGCCGTTCTGCTCTCCAGGCACTATTCGATGAGCCTCAGGGGAGGCCGAGCCGAGGCGCAGGGAATCGCGGAACAAGGACTGCTGCATCTCGTGACGGCCGTCGCAGAATCCCTTTGCCAGCCGGCCTTTGCCGCTTTGGCAAAGGAAGCGGAAAATCTGCGTGAACAGCTTAGGAAGCTCTGCGCAAGCAGCTTGGCGAGGCTCTCCCACCCAGCCATTACGAGGCCCTTGCAAAAACCCTTTCCGAAGAGGAGGGATCACGCCTGCCTTTTATCACGCTCCTGCAGAGTGTCAGCGGGGAGCAATCCTCGGAACTCGTCGATCTCGTCAGTCTGCGTTCCAAACTCGAACTGGACAAGGAACTTCACGGACTCCAATGGGCGCTGGAAGAAGGTCCAGGAGGAGTCGGACGTTCCCGGATCGGCATGCTGCTGGCAGGAAACAAAACCCTCCAGTGGTCGAGAACGTATCCTTATTTTCCATTCGCCTTTCCAACGATTCTCGAAGAAGACGGAGAACAGTTGGAACTCACCCTCGGTTTGATTGAAGGGCAGCAGCGCCATCATCTGGACAACATCCGTCTCCTGCGCCGTGCCGCCCTCGAAGCTCGGGGCAGCTACCAGGCTTCACGGGACGATTTGGTCATTGCATCACTTGGCTGGGAGGAACTCACCGATGAGGAACGTTGCGCCTTTCCCCCGCTGCTGGTGGTGCTCACCCACGAAAGCCTGACTCAAAACGGAACTGAGACGCTGCGTCTTCTGCTGGCTTCTAAAATGCCGTTGAAGGTGGTGCTTTTTGATTCCCTGCCGCCGCATGAGGCAGATCCTGAACACGCGGCATCGATGCTGACCGGACCCGTTCTTGAAGCGATGCTGGACAGACAGGCATTTGTGCTCCAGTCCTCACTGGCGACGCCGGAGCACCTCTACGGTGGCCTGGTTGAAGGTCTGCGCCGCCCGGGACCGGCCTTGTTTCACCTCCATGCCACACATCCTGGAGAAGATCCACAGGACGCTCTGGCATCCCGTGTTTTTCCAACAATTCGTTTTGATCCAGAAGGAAAGGGGATTTTCGGCCTGCTGCTGGATCTTTCGGACAACCCGGAACCTTCCATACTCTCTGACGTTTCTGAAGAGGAACTCCCGGAAACGGATGTTTCTTCCGAAACCTTTGCCGAATGGGCCTTTCAGCGTGAATCCTTTAAAGGTCACTTCCATGCGTTTCAAGACGAAGGGGCACCCTCCCTTGAATTGTCTGACTACCTCGACCTCGAAGCAGGAGAACAACAGGCGCGAGTTCCTTTCATCTGTGTGAGCGATGAAGGGGAAACGGTTCGCTACGGCATGAGCGGCAAGATGATCCGTGCCTCCGTCCTCATCCACGAGCACTGGAAAATGCTCCTGGAACTCAGCGGTGCGGTCACGCCTTTCACCGAAAAACTGCGTGACGAACTGAAACAGGAACTCGCTGATGCGCATCAAAACGAAGTGGAAGAACTGCGCCAGGACTACGAAGAGCGCATGCAGCAGCAGGAACAGGAATGGCTTGCTCAAACACGGCTTAAGATCCGTAAAAAACTCGTGGAACTGAGCCTGCGTCAACACACTCCAGCCGAAAACGGGCAAGGACTGCAGGCATGAAAGTGTCCTTGAGCTTGAACAAAACCGGTAGGACCTTCCTCAACGGAGTCCACCCGGACGAGGCCAAGCATTTTTCCTGCGCCAGTCCCATCAAGCGTCTGCCTTTCGGTCGTGATTTCGTCATTCCGCTTTCACAACACATCGGTGCTCCGGCGAAAGCCGTGGTGAAAAAGGGCGACCAGGTCAAACGCGGACAGTTGATTGCCGAACCGGGTGGCTTCGTTTCGGTGGCCCATCATGCGCCGGTGACAGGAACCGTCACCGCCCTCGAATTGGCCGAACATCCGGGAGGCAAGATGCTTCCCTCCATTAAAATCAGTGCCGATCCCTTTGCTTCCCAGCGTTTTGAGAATCCTGTAGCGCTCGACTGGGAAGGAATGGAAACCGAAGATTTTCTTCATCAGCTGCAGATGTCGGGCATGGTGGGGCTTGGAGGAGCCGCCTTCCCGTCCCATGTGAAATTCCAGCTGCCTCAAGATAAACGCTGCCGTTACCTGATCCTCAATGGCTGCGAATGCGAACCCTACCTCACTGCCGACCACCGGGTGATGCTTGAGTTTCCGAGGGAAATCATCCACGGGACAATGCTTCTGCGTCATTTCCTCCAACCCGAACGGGTGTATGTCGGAATCGAGGCAAACAAGATGGACGCGGTACAGGTTCTCCGGAACGCGTTCCAGAAAGCAGATGAAGCAGCAGAAGTCGTTCCACTTCAGGTGAAATATCCACAGGGGGCGGAAAAGATGCTGATCACAGCCGTCCTTGAACGTGAAGTTCCCTCCGGGAAGATTCCTCTGGAAGTGGAGACGCTGGTCTCCAACATCGGCACCGTGGCTGCCATCGGACAGTATTTTATCACCTCGCAGCCCCTGATCGAACGTGTGGTGACCGTCACCGGTCCAGGAATCCGCAAGCCTGCCAATTTTATGGTTCCCATCGGTGCCTCGCTGAGGGAGGTTCTGGAAGCGAGTGGCGGACTGACGGCTGAAACATCACGCATCCTGCTTGGCGGCCCGATGATG
>Ga0207988_1001658_pt1 | contig 10780 bp, 2 predicted proteins | sample ETNtaG_11_FD_185773 | JGI IMG/M metagenome (GOLD analysis project Ga0207988, IMG submission 185773) | Marine microbial and viral communities from oxygen minimum zone, Eastern Pacific Ocean - ETNP201310SV74 (SPAdes) (version 2) | ecosystem: Environmental > Aquatic > Marine > Oceanic ...
ACCTTTAAACCAGCCCGTCACTGTCAACAACAGGGCAAATATAAACACTGGTATTATAACGACACCTAGTAATAGTATATCACGTAGTCTGGTTTTCAATGTGGGCCTGCCCATGCCTCTTTTCGGATTTCTAGTACTAATTTATTTGTCCTCCGCCTAACTTTCCGCCTTGCTTCTGGGTTTTGTTTATAATAATCACTGTGAAACTTTTTACTCTCTTCTGCTTTTAAATTTCTTATCCTGGCTTTTCTCATAGCAAGAGATTGTCTGCGGTTTGATATTACAGGGTTAATTCCAAGATTACTAAGGAGTTGTTCATATCCCTTTACTTGTCCCCATTTACCCTTGCGTTCCTTTCCTGATATTTTACCCATTAGTACACTTAAAGAAAGAGGGATCGCACCTTTTTTTTCTGCTGCTGGAACATGCCAATTCTGGAACATACCAGGAACTGCCAGGTTTTCTATCCACGCTATTATTTTATTCATCTTCTGTGGGTAGCTATCTGTCATGTTATATATAGGTGTCTGTGTAAATGGGTCCACTGCAGGCTGCCCTTTTCTTACAGTAGATAATGTTGTAAAAATTGTGAGGAATGGGTTACCCACACCAAGCCCTTTAAATGTTTCCGCAACTTGATTTTGAGACATATCGGAAAACATATTATACATTGTGCCCCATGGCATAAAGTAAGTACCATCGAACCACATTATATTCCCCTTCCCATCTGTGACGGGCAGAGGCATATAAGTACTTTTCTCTTTCACAAAATAAGCAAGATTTCTTACCTGGCGATTAAATTCATCATCATCTATACCTGTAAACAACTGAGTAAGCTCACGGGCAAGACTCCAACCACCAGCACCACCCCACATTAACAATGACCACTTTGCCAATACCCATGGTCTGCGAACAGCGGCATCATAAATAAGGCCTGCTGCTTTATATTGATAGGTTATAAAGGGAACAATAAATTTTCTACCCCCTTTAATAGATCTTGATGCCAGGCTATAATCCATACCCCATTTCAGTGCTTCAGATGCTGCTTCCCTTATTGTTGATGGAGTACCAGATGCATAACCTAATTTATTTAAAGTTCCCGTTGTTCTCATTTGTCGGTATATTGAATACTTAGCTATTATATCTATATGACCATAATACTTAGATATTTTTACAAGAAATTCCATAAGACGATAAAGGGAACCCGCAACATTACCTTTACCCTTATAACTATATGCATATTCCTTTAACATACCTTTAAGTTCTTCAGACCATTGAGTTTTTCCTCCCGCTCCTGAATGATAAAACTCTTCAAGCAGGTTAACCCTCTTTCCGTTAATAGTAACCCAGTCTCCACCCTTAGCAACCATCCCTGTAATGGCTTTTCTATAATCATCTATTACAAGCTGGAGTGGCCTTCCTCTTAGATTATTTTGGAGTAGATTGGAAATTACATTTCTAAATGCTGTAGGGACGTTAAGAGCAGCCTTACCCATCTTAAACAGGAATATAGATAATCCTTGTGCTCTTAATGCGGTTCCTGCTATGCCACCAGACTCAACATCTACCTCCATATTGGAAAGAACAGGCTGTAGATCCTGGTATATAGGCTTAGATATAAATTCACCTCCTACATCTCCCCATGATTCTGGTGCTAATACATACTCCTTTCCTATCTCAACCCCGTTCTCCTTCTCCCACTTGTCAATAGGCGCAAGAAGTTCATCTAATTCACCCAGATATTCTTTCATTTGTGGTATATCAAATTGATTCCCTTTATTAGATTTTTCTGCCGTTTCTATTGCTCTTTTCACTGCTGATCTTTCTTGTAGTGTTTCGGCAATTTTTAACTGGGTTACATCCTTTTCCCCTTCTACTACAGTAAGTATGTGTTGTGGTATTGGTTTCCCTTTTTTCACGTACTGGTTACGCCTTGTAACAAACATATTACTCCACTTCTCGGTACGGAAGGCTTCCCGTTGGTCATCATTAAGTCGTATCCACCAAACACCATCCTTCTTAAAGGTATTAAGTTCTTCTAATGGCCCCTTAGCCTTAAAGTCTATAACAGCACCAACCCTTTTAATAGAGTTAACATAGTCTATCCTTGCTATATGTTGTAGTGTTTCTGTCATACTATGACCAATAAGAAGAGAGGGGTCTTTAACTTGGCCTAGTTTCTTTTTATAATCTTCTATAAGGTTTCTCTTTTGGTCAAGGAGTCCTATAGTATGTAATTCACTCTCTATTCGTTTATGTTTTTCTGCTCTTGTTAGATTCCAATCTGCGCCAACCCTGTTTCTCATATACATATAATGCATGTATCTGCCATGGTATTTCCAGTATGTATCTTCTGAAATAAGGTCCCTCTCTAAAAGCATATCAGCAAGCTTAACCTGCATCCTTTTTGCTTGCTGTAAAAGATTTTTTGTTTTATTTGGCAACATATAGAACGTATCATTAAGCATAGCAGTATCACCTAGCCATTGGAGTTTTTGCGCTTTTTTCATTATACTCTGCCATATTTTTGTAACATGTTCAATGGTTATAGATTCATTATCTTTAAGTTTAAAAACTCTCTTGAGGTCACCAATAGTTTTTAGGTTTTTATATCCAATACCTATAAATTCTGTGTTTAATATTTCATCATTCTTTTGTTTTAGGTTCTCCTCCGCTTCTTCTTTTAGGTCACTCTGTCTCTTGGCCTCAGCATCATTCTTTTTTTCTTTATATTTTTTCTCTTCCCTTTCATATTGGCGTATTTTCCTAAGAAGCATGTCTCTTTCTTCAAACTTTTTTGTTATTTGTTTTTTGAATACTACATTTGCATCCATTATAACCCTGGCACTTTTCATTGCCTCATTACCAAATTTACCACGACCTTCCATATAGTCAAATACGCTATCCAACATATCGTCTCCAAGCTGAAGCTGTATATCGGTAAAAATCTTTACAACCTCATCCGTGAGCTCATCAGCCTTATACATAACACCACCCATTGCTGTTCTTACACCCTTAACAAACTCATATCCTGGTGTGGTTGAAAGTGGGTTCCAGAACTCAAGCCACCTCCTCCCTACATAAGTCTTTGAAAGTGTTTTAGATAAAAAAGAATTATACTGTCCAATGTTCTTTGTCTCATTCATTATCCTGTCTTTTTCCTCATCGCTCATAGTTACCTCCTCTAACTTACCTATAAGATTTTCCACGCCTTCTCCTACAACTTCAGCATCCACGCCACCATTCACATGCTGTTCCCTTACTGCCTCATTGGCGGCATGCATAGCGTCCCTTAAAAGATGTTCAGGTATAACAGTATGAATCACTTCTAAATTAATATTATCACTATCACTAGCCTCTATTACCTTTTCTGCAATCTCACTTATAGAGACCAGTGAGTATCTACTAAACTCATCAACCGCAAAGCGTACCACGGGACCCTTTGCGTTCTTTAATATATCCCCTCTGGCTTTTTTATCAATCTTTATAGAAGTCAGACCAGCGGCAGCCCATCTCCTTGCCAGTTCCTTAGCCGCTTTTTCTTCATGCTCAATGATACCAAGGACCATATTATCAGTTACCCCTTTGACTTGCCCGCCACCTTGGAGGAAGGCGTGAGCAATTTCCTCAAGGACGGTTTCTGCGTTAGCACCGTGCCCAATGGTGATAGAGTGTCGTCCGCCAGCCAAAGCTTCGTACTTCCCAACGACAAAAATCGGTTTGTTTTTTTTGTTCGCTTCATAAATTCTCTCCTCACTCCAGCCCTGGTCCCTTAATGCCTGTCTTTTATCAACAGTATCTTCAAGAACAACGAGCTCGTCTACAAAGTTTAAGTCTACCATACTTCTATCTATACCAATACTCTCTAAAACCACAAGGAATTCCTCTTTAACTTCTTCAAATGATTCCTTTGTGAAGGCATTTTCTGGCAAGCCTTCATATGTTTTTAGATTAGCTCGGATATCTTCTTTAAGGGCTCCAAGAGCCGTTAGTGCACCAGCAATTCTTCTGAAATTACCAGGATCACTCTCCTTAACCACCCCAAGCTGTTTCATAGTATAGGATTTCTTATCATATTCATAGTAAAGCTTATAACCCTTATCCGTGCGGTATATATGCCACGGTGAATCGCCATCTGCTGCCAGCCCATATGTTTTTATGCCACTACCTTTAATTGCCTGTAACTTTACCATATACTTAAGTACATTAGACTCATCAATGGCCTTTTCATTAATGGGTTTTGCACCAGGCAGATTTTGAATTACAGTGCCCTTTTCTATTTTAGCTTTCTTTGCTTTCTCTCGGTCCTGTATTTGCTGGGACTCGCCTACGTAGTTCTGAACCTCCCTTTCACTCCAGCCAAATGCTTTTTGTATTATGCTACGGTCAATACCGCTTGCTGTTGCATTATGAAAAAACATATGCCTGGTAATATTTGTGGGTAAGTCAAGAGTAATTTTATCTCTATCATAAATAACTCCAGGGTTTTCAGCTTCCACCTTATCTAGTATAGCATCTCTAAGTCTACGGTTTATCATCTCCTTCATATCCGCTGTTGTGAGGGAATAATAAGTGCTATCCTTCAATTCTATCCCTTTATTTTTTTGCCACCCTTTTTTTGTCCGAGTTAAATCAAAAATACCCTGTTTTTCTATTAGGCCCTTTTCTGATAATTTTATAAACATTCTATCAGGAATTCCATAATCCTCATGTATTGATATACCTTCATATTTTTCTCTAACCTTATTTATTCCACCCATTTCGTCTATATAAGCTACCAGAGCATCCCTGTATTCAACAACTGCGTTGCGTAAGTCCTCTTGTATTTTATCAGTAAATAACCCCACTATTCGGGACACATACTTGCCCCTTGAAACTGTAATATCTTTCTGGCCAGTTTCTTTCCTAAGCAGGTCAATTAAACTGTCTATATCTTCAGGTTTAATTTTATTATTTATTATTTCCTCAAAATCATCCCATTCCATAAAGCGCATTTCTTCGCCATTTGGCCTAACGGCTGTTGTTCCCGCTATAAGCATCTCCAGCCTTTCTCTTTTTAATTCTACATCCTTACGGAGATACTCTCTTTTGTCCTCTGTGGTTTTACCCTCTTTCTTGTATTTAGCTTCCTCCGTGTCTATCTCTTCATTAATCGCATGAATAGATGTGTTATACACGGCAGCACTTAGGCTTGGAACTGCCTTCTTAATACTCTTCCTTTTTTTATTTGCCCTATTAACCTGGGTGGTCATCATCTCTGAAGCTTGATGAAAGTTTGTTATAGTAAAGTAAGGAAGAAACAACGACCTGAGAGGGGTAACATCACCAGCGACAGCGCCTTTTGGATGGGCTTCTTTCCAAAACCGTATCATAAATTTAATAAAAAGACTTGGGCTGTTATTATAGAACTTTTCAAATTTATCTAAATCCCACTTGTCATTTTTCACACCCATAGACTCTAGTATTCCCTTAAGGCTTTTATCCTTCTGCTTATCCATCATATACCAATGTAACTTTCCTATCTCCCCTATATACGTACGCAGAGTTGACTCCTCTCCTGTAAACACGCCTATACCATCATTCATTTTACTTAAAAGGCTTTTATCTTGTCCTGATTGGGTAGCATTAAACAACGGAAACTCCTCTGCTAAAAACGTGCCCGCTTTTACACTATTTTTAACGACTCCAGGCTTGGTTTTATACTCCAGTCTCTTATCAATATCAATACCCATTTTATCCATGAACAATACACCCGCTAGGTTCTGAAAGTCCAAGTCATCCCCTATATATACTCTCCTCGTAGGAGACATCCTTTTCCCTTCTGCTTTTTTATATTTTAACCATATATTAAACATATTAGCCCAACTATCTATTACACCATTTATCTCCAGCGCCGCAAGGAGTGATTGCATGTCTATATCTTTATATTGAGATTTTTTATGTAACTCCTCAAGGGTTTCGTTTAAAGCGTCTACTACCTTCTCTTTTTTCTCTTTGTTTTTATTAAGATCCACAGTTTTAATTACTTCGGGGCGCAATACTTTATACACATGGAATTGTAACCCGCCTTCCATATCTATATATATACGTTTATTAAGTTTTTTTGATATAAGGTCTCTTTTTTTCCTAACCTCACCTACTGTAAGGTAATCAAAGGGCCCGTTGAATATATATTTCATATATCCACCTGCCTGTTCTACTTCGTTCTGTCTCCCCTCTTTAGTACCTGTTTCAAATAACCCAACCTCTACCATCGCATCTCTAACATAGTTTTTGTGTGCCTTGTCAACCCTAAATGCCAAATACACCAAGTCAACCAAATCCTTCTTTTGTTTGCCAGTTAAATATACCGATTTTTTATCTATATCAAGCTCCTCAAGTATACCGTATAAGTCTTCTATAGTTACTCTATTTCGTGTATTCATTAATTCCTTTTTAGACATCGCATTTCTTTTAAGCCTAATCCGATTCATGTGAGTGTTTACAACTTTTAGAAGGGTTTTTATACGGGTTGTTTTATCTTTTTCACTGTCAAGTATTTTAGCTACATCCTTTAACTCTTTATATGCCCTATGATAAAGACCATTTTTTTCCAAGATAAGAGATTTTGCCACTAACGCCAACGGATCATTCTTGTTATTACTCAACGCTTCTATTATAGCCTTTTCTGCTTCCTTAAACTTTCCATCTGCTATATACGCTAGTGCCCGTTTGCCAGGGTCTTGTATGGCTTCTGGAACTGCCTTCTCTCCTCCTGCCTTTTCGTCCTGTCCTGTTTCTTCTGTTGGCTCAACCTCCTTTTTCTGCTGTTCCCCTGTTGGCTTTGCTTCTCCTGCCTTTTCGGGGTCATCTGTACTATCGCCTTTATCTTCATACCATGGGCGGAACTTTTCTTCAAGAAAAAACTTAGCACCTTTATACATCCGCTCCAGGTCTTTTCCTATATTATCTTTCCCTTTTTCTTGTATTTCTTTTTCTATAAGTTCTATTACTTTTTTAAAGGACCTGGTTGCTTTATTACGATTGCCCCTAAATATTTTAACAGGTCCTATTATTTCATATCCTTCTTGAAACTTTTCATAAGCAAGACCCGTGTTATAATAAGCGGCAATACTGTCGGGGTTTTCCTCCACCTCTTCCTTAAATTTCTTAATAGCTCTTTTGTATAATCTTGCACCCTTGCGCCCCTCTGCTGCAGGATCTAAACCCCTGGCTTGTCTATACAAATCCGCTCCAATCGAGAGAGGAGAACTCTTATCATCGCTATCCTGCGGACGGTCATAACTCTTTTTTATTATATCCTTCTTTAGTTCTTTAAGAGCATCCACACCCTTTTTTCTTGCCATATCACCCTGAAGGAGTAGCTGCACATTACTAAAACCAGCCTTTCCCTTAGAAAGCAAATTAGTTACGCCTTCTTTTTCCACCTTCATTATAAATTCCATCGCAGCCCTATCAGCATCTGACGACTTACTATATATATCCTGCTGCGTCCTCCTGTTTGACCCAGCAAATTCTTTCAAGGTTTCAGCTTCTGCCCTAAAAATATTGGCTATGTTTTGTAGGGACATCATTCTTAAATTTTGCTGCGCAGTAATACGCTCCTCTTCTGTGGTTATACCTTGCTCTTTTAATGCCTCCTTTTGTTGTTTTTCTGACATACCCTCGTATCTTTTTTTGTTTTCCTTAAGCTCGTTGTAAAATGCTTCCCTTTTCTTAGTACTCTCTTCAACATCTTTCTTATATTTTCTTTGCTGGTCCAGTATACCACCCTTTCTTACTGCACGAGGTATCTGGACAGAAGCAGTACCAATCCCAAGCATCGCTCCCAGAAGTGCTGCAGGACCCATAACCCTTAATGCTTCTCCAAGTATACGTGCTTCTGGCCTAATATCTGTTTGCTTTTCTATTGCCGCTGAAGCTGCCTCCTGTGCCATTTCTACTGGAACTTCCATAGGTGCGTGTATACCCACCCTTTTAAGGGTAGACATCACATACGCCATATTTTGTTTGTATATTTCCGCAGGCGGAGCTGAAGCTATTTTTAATGCAGCCGCCTTACCACTAAGCCCCATCAGCCTTAAACATACAAGATTTGATAATGCCTCTAAGCTACCTTCAGTCGCAGCCGTTGCCCAGGATGCACCAAATAGTTTCTGCCTGACGGCATCCGCTTTAGCGTGTTCTCCTATTTCGTCCAGATAATCTGCACGGGCTTCACCAGTTTGCTTGGTTTGTTGCCCTCTGGACAGTCCAAATAATGGACCAACTACACCCATAGTTGCCGCATTTGAATATCTGGTTAACATCTTAAGTCTCTTACTTAATGCTACATATTCTTTTGCACGGGCTGAGTTTGCAACTTTCATCATACTTAAAGTCCTCTTACTAGCCCCCGCTGCCTTTTCTGCCTTATATGCCACATGAGCAGCCGTTTTAGCAGCCCAGGCCAGTTTCTGTAGTTTCCTTATTCTGCCTATATTAAGAGCAAGTCTTGCCCCTGATGCTGCCCCTGCATATGGAATAAGAGATGGAGCTAACATTGAAGTTGCCTCAAATACCATTTGTTTAAAGGCGTTTTCATACTGAGGCCTTCCTCCCCATAAATTATCAGCAGCCTTATCTGACCACTCCACTATAGACTTACCTACGTCATCTGGAACGGTGCCATCAAAACTAACAAATTGTATTGCTTCTCCTACCATACGAGGAAGGTCGGTGGTCAATCCTATCCCAAGTCCCTTCATAAGAACCTTTAGGTATCCATCTTCTTTAGATTCACCATTGGTTAGTTCGTTGTATGCATAGAACGGAGAGAAGTTTTGCTGGAGATCGGGTGCGTGGTTGAAGAACGGGGACATTCCACCTTCTATACGCATCCTTGCATGGTCAATAGCCTTTTTTCTTATACTGTCAGGTATATCACCGCCCCTCATAATAATCTCAACCTCAGCATCAGTAAGCGTAGGGACTAACATAGGGTATTCTACATTCCTATCATTAATTATAAGTCCACCTTCAACTGTCATATCAGTAACAACACGGCCAGAACCATCTGTCATTTTATGAGCACCCCTGAAACCAGTCCCCTTTTCCGTGCCATCAGACCGTAATGAAGAAAGATCCCTGGAATAAAGAGTTCCTGTTTCATCGTATACTATACGGGAGCCTCTCTTCCTCTCTGCCTCTACTGTCTTATCGAAGGTAGGATGGTTTGCACCTTTTAATACCTGTCCTGTCTCTGGTACAAGACTTTGCCAGTGGCCTGTATCATCTGGAAGGATGCCGTGTGATAATGCGGTTGCATAATCATAATCCTTCCCCATTGGGTCGAAGCGATCTGGGATGGGAACAACAGGGCCTTTTTGTGACTGTAAAGGCTCAATTAACCCGTGCTTTACACTTCTTTCGTATATATCAAGTTGGTGTGGAGATAACTGCCCAAGGGTATTTGTGTCCCTTGCATGTGTTATTACTTCTAAATTTGTAGTCATTTAGACATTTCCTCATTTAACATTGCATCAGCATCTTGTTTAGCTGTTGCGGTAGCATTTAATTGGTTTTTTAATGTTTGTATTTCTTGTTGGTTGCCAGCACGATTACCAGAGCCTCCATACCCACCATAGTCTTTACTATATGTTGTTTCTAACATTTTTTTCCATGCATCACGAAGGGTTACCCCTTCCATACCACCGTCTTTACTTATTTTCTCTGCTACTTGTGTCCATGCTTGCGGTTTAATATCCTTCCAATGCTCCAATGACATGGGCATAGTCTCATGACCAAGCGAATCAATCCATGCATTTTCAAGTGTACGCCTGCTTTTAGGGCCAAGTATAGAATAAGCCTGCTGCCTGCTTATCTCTGGATGTTCCCTCATCATATCTGCTACCTGACTTTCCATCGCATTAGCCTCTTGAGACGCTGCAGATGGAGGGCTTATATACTTCTGTCGTGTAACAAAATCGTTATGAACACCTGTAGCTAACTTCAATGTCTCTTGCTGATTTTTTAATGTTTTATATGCTTCCGCAGCTTTTGGTAACTGGGCCGCTATATCTGGATGGTCTAACATACTTATATCTACTTTACCATTTGCACTTAGCTGTCCGCCCTTTAACATCATCTGTTCTATCTGTTGAGTGCTATTTGTAATCATTGTTGTTAAAGGGGTAATAGCAAATTTCATTATCCTATTTGATATCTCCTCATTAAAGCCTGGTACGTTCTTATTAGCATCATCTACTTCCATTAGTGTCATCACGCCACCATCTTTATTAGCACCACTCATATTAAAAAACTGTTCCAGACTTTTACCAAGTCCCCCTGAAGCGTCTATTTTATTTGCCGCTCCAAGAAAATCCCATGGTGTTTCCTTTGCTTCTCTTTCCTGTTGTAGCCCAGCAGCCCTTTCATTTGCAAGCTTTGCCATTGCACTACTCTGGTCTGCCTTACCCTGTTCCTGGTAAAAATCCATTAAATTGCCAGATTGCATTGCCTTAAAGCCAGTACCAAGTCTGTGCATGAAGGTGGGGCCACCACCAGCAGCGCCTTCTTCAGAAATCCCTCCACCTTCGGTAAGCCCTCCTGAAGTAAGCCCTCCTGATTGGGTGGAAGGATCTCCTTTGTCTAATAGAGCACCACCCGCAAATGTTGCCAGCGATTTAACCATACTACCCATCTCTGCAGATTTAGTGTGTTTTCCAAATAACGGCATTTTATTTCTCCTCTCTAACTTTTATTAATTCAATAAACAGGTCGCCATCAAGCCTTGTACCTA
>Ga0207988_1001662_pt1 | contig 10772 bp, 11 predicted proteins | sample ETNtaG_11_FD_185773 | JGI IMG/M metagenome (GOLD analysis project Ga0207988, IMG submission 185773) | Marine microbial and viral communities from oxygen minimum zone, Eastern Pacific Ocean - ETNP201310SV74 (SPAdes) (version 2) | ecosystem: Environmental > Aquatic > Marine > Oceanic ...
TTTTACCGAAAGGTACTGTTGTTGGAGTTAAAGAAACATTAGATGCAGTTGATAAAGGATTGCTCGATTGTGGATTTGCTTGGACACACTATTGGTCAGGTGAACATCCAGCAGCTATGTTATTTGGTTCTCCAGTAGCAGGTGCGGGTGTAGGAATTGATAACATTGCGTTTTTATCTTGGTTCCAATATGGTGGTGGTAAACAATTATACGACCAACTTTGGAAAGAGATGAAAAGAGATATTAAAGGTTTAATGCTTCAACCAGTTGGTCCGGAGGCTTTAGGTTGGTTTAAAGAGCCAATTAATAGCATGGATGACTTTAGAAAGTATAGATTTAGAACTCCACCAGGAATTCCAGGTCAAACTTATAAAGATATTGGGGTAGCTTCTGTTGCAATGGGTGGTGGAGATATTCTACCAGCTCTTGAAGCAGGAACAATTGATGCAGCTGAATGGTGTTGTCCTAAACCGGACTTAGTTTTTGGTTTCTACAAAGTACTTAAACATTACTACTTACAAGGTTTACACCAAGTTGTTGTAAATGCTGACTTATACATCAATGGTAAAGTATGGAGAGGTTTAACTGACCATGAGAGAAAATCTATGGAAGTTGCAGCTGATGCATCTTTATCAAAATCTATGAGTTATAGAATTTATGAGAATGGAAAAGCTCTTCATGAACTTCTAAATAAACATGGAGTAGTTTTACATGATACTCCTGCAGATTATTTTCCAGCATACATGGCTGCTGCTAAAGCTAGCCTTGAAAAGAATGCAGCTAAAAATGCATTCTTCGCTGAAGTATGGCAGTCTCAAAAAGATTTTGCAGATATAGCAGTTCCTTTTTGGTCTGGTGCTCAAATGTCTAATGCTAAGCTAGGAATGGCTCACGCAGCAACATTGAAATAGTAATTAGTTAAAAAACTAAAAATGTAATTATAAATAAAGCGGACTTAACAGTCCGCTTTATTTTTTAAGGAATTTATGGTTGAAGAACCTACAGGATTAGATATTTCAGATGAAATGATTGCTGAACGAAGAAGTGGTTCAGGAAAAATGCCAGATGATATGCCAAAATGGATGGCATCATCGATTACAAAAATAGATTTATTCAGTAAATGGGTTGGTAATATTGTTTGTTGGATTACTATCCCTTTAATTTTTGCAATGGTTTTTGAGGTATTTGCAAGAAAACTTTTCATAGCGCCAACTATGTGGGCTTATGATATGAGCCGTTTTTTATATGGTGCTTTATTCATGTTAGGAGCTGGTTACGCTTTATCTAAAGGCGTTCATATTAGAGCAGATTTTTTATATAGAAATTTTAAAGTTAAATCTCAAGGTCTTATAGATTTCTGGTTATATATATTATTTTATTTTCCGGGACTGTTAGTTTTTTTGTATAAGACCATTGGTTTTGTTCAGGAATCAATAATGAGAGGCGAGAGAGGAATGGATACCGCTTGGATGCCATACATGTGGCCAATAAAATTATGTTTATTAATTGGAATTATTTTATTACTTATTCAAGGCATTTCAGAATTATTTAAAAGCTACTGGGCTGCCACAAGAGGAAAATGGCCAGGAAAGAATAAATAATGCTAGCTGAATTTATTGATCCTGCCATCCTTGGATTTATCTTAGTTGGAGTAATGTTGTTTGCCATATTTGTGGGCTTTCCAATTTCATTTACTTTAATTTTTTTAGGATTTTTATTTGGTTACCTAGGATTTGGTCATTTAGTTTTTTATTTAATGACTCTTCAGTTTTCAATGGTAATGACCGAACAAGCTTTAGCCGCCGTACCACTTTTTATTTTTATGGGTATCATGATGGAACAAGCAGGATTAATGGAAAGATTATTTTCTGCATTCCAGCTCATGTTAGCAAAAGTTAGAGGTTCTTTGTATTATGCTGTACTTTTTGTTTCAGTTATATTTGCTGCTGCTACAGGAATTGTTGGAGCTTCAGTAACCATACTTGGAATTATGGCAGCTAAATCAATGAATAAATCTGGTTATAATGTAAGATTGGCCGCGGGCACAATTACGGCCGGTGGTACACTAGGTATTTTAATTCCACCAAGTATTATGCTTGTTGTTATGGGTCCTATTATGGAAATTCCTGTAACAGATTTATTTGCAGCAGCAATTCTTCCTGGAATTTTATTAGCAACACTTTATGCTGCTTACACCACAGTTAGATGTTGGATTAATCCAAGTTTAGGACCAGTTTTGCCTGAAGAATTGAGAGCAACAAGCACCAAAGCTGTTTGGATTGAATTTTTTTTAGGACTTGTTCCACCTGCTGCATTAGTTTTTGCAGCTCTCGGGAGTATATTATTTGGCTTTGCGACACCAACAGAAGCTGCCGGAATGGGAGCTATGGGTTCTTTAATCTTAGCTTTGGCATATAGAAAATTATCATTTAAAAAATTACAAGATGTTTTAGTTAAAACTTTAGAAATTTCAGCGCTAATAATGGTTTTAGTTGCTGCATCAAACTTTTTTGGCTCAGTGTTTTCAAGATTAGGTACACCAATGCTTCTTACAGATTTTTTATTAGGTCTAGAAATGAATAGATATTTAATTTTAGGGATTGTAATGATGATGATTTTTCTTTTAGGTTGGCCACTTGAATGGGTGCCTATAGTGATGATTATAATTCCAATAATTTTACCTTTAATTGAAGCTTTAAATTTCAATCTTACATGGTTTGCGATACTAGTAGCTGTAAATTTGCAGACCGCCTGGCTCTCACCACCAGTAGCCTTATCTGCTTACTTTTTAAAAGGTGTAGTCCCCGAATGGGATTTAAAAGATATTTATCTTGGAATGATGCAATTTATGGTTCTTCAGGTTATAGGATTAATAATAATTATAATATTTCCTAAAATAGTACTATGGCTACCAGCTTACCTATATGGACAGTAGGAAATTAAAGAATTAAAATATAGTATTGATTCTATAATGTCAGAAAATTTTAATAATCATCCTAGTTTAACTAATTGGGAACTAGTTTCCACTAATCCAAATCAAAAAAATTGGACCTGGAAAACTCTCTTTAATGTTTGGGCAAATATCATTCAAACCGTAATTGGTTTTTCGTTAATTACATCACTATATTTGGTTTATGATCTTAATGGTTTGACAATTTTTGTCGGAACTTTATTAGCAGGGCTTATTGCTATTTGGATGACAAATCTTTCTGGTAAACCTTGTCAAAAAATGGGAATTCCTTTTCCAGTATTTTTAAGAATATCAATGGGCGTTTATGGAGCTAGGTATGCTGGCCTTTTAAGAGGTTTAGTAGCAATCTTTATGTTTGGTACTCAAACTTTCTTTATTTCAAAATCTGTAGGTTTTTTAATTAGAATAACTATTTTTTCATTTGATGAAAATTTAATGAGCAAAACAATATTCAATCAATTTTTTCTTGAACTCGGTGTAATAGATTGGTCTTCATTAGCAATTACCGCACTCATTCAATATTATTTATTTACAAGCAGCATTAAGACGATTAAAAAAATTATAAATTTTTCTGGAATTTTAGTTTATTTAGCCATGCTTTTTTTTGTGATTATAGTTTATTTAAAAATTCAAGGAGATTTATTTAATTCATTTTACTCAATATTTAAATTTGAGGAGGCTTTCAATATGCAAAATGCCGTTCCTTTAATAACAGTATTTGGAACTATGTTTGCATATTTTTCAATAATCATAGTTAACTTTGGTGATTATTCAAAACATTTAAAAAATGAGACTGAATTAACTAAAGGGAACTATAGTTTATTACTTAACATTATTTTATTTTCTTTTATGGCTGTTTTAATTACTTTAGGTACAGATATTTTATTTAATAAACAACTTATAAAATTAGATCAAGTTTTAACTAACCCAACTGATATTATTGGTCAATTAGATCAGATTAATATAACTGTTATTGTTTTAATTTTTATAATAATTTCTGCGGCTGGAACGAACTTAATTGCAAACTATATACCTTCTTCTTATAGTTTAATGAATTTTATTCCAAACAAATTATCTAAAAAATCTAGTGGCTTAATAATTTCAGTTCTAGGATTTTTTATTGGTGGAATTTGGGTTTCGATTATTAGTCAAATCGGTTTGTTGTCTATAGTAGATACAATGGCAGCATTTTTTGGTCCTATTTTTGGAGTAATGATAGTTGATTATTATTTTATAAAAAAACAAACTTATAATCCTAAAGATTTATTTTCTTCAGATCCTAATGGAGAATATTATTTTTCAGGCGGTTGGAGTCTAAAATCTTTTTATGCAATATTTGTTGCCTTTATATTTTCAGCTGTAACAATATGGAATGAGAGTTTTAGATATTTACAACCCTATGCGTGGATTATAGGAGCTTTCATGGGAGGATTATTGCAATATTTACTTTCAAAGAAATAATTACTTTTTTAAATTTTAAAATAATTATGCCTATTAAATACTTAAAAAAATCACCTAAAACCTCTTCTACAGATGATGTAAAAACACATGAACTTGTTCAAAGTATATTAAAAGATCTTGAAACATCAAAAGAGAACGGTTGCATTGAATTAACAAAAAAGTTTGATAAATACGAAGGTGAAATTATTGTTTCTAAAGAACGAATTGAAGAAATAAAAAAAACACTTGATCAAAAAACCAAAGATGATGTTCAGTTTTCGTATGATAGAGTTAGAAAGTTTGCAGAAGCACAATTAAAAAATTATGGAAAAAATTTTGAAGTTGAATTATCAAAAGGTTTGTTTGCAGGCCAACAGTTAATTCCAGTAAATACAGCAGGATGTTACGTGCCTGGAGGCCGTTATGCACATATTGCTTCTGCTGTAATGAGTGTAACAACTGCAAAGGTTGCAGGTGTTAAAAATGTAATTGCAGCTAGTCCACCAAAAGCAGGAGTAGGGGCACACCCAACAATAATTTATACAGCTGATCTTTGTGGAGCTAATGTTATTTTAAATTTAGGTGGCATCCCAGCGATTGCTGCAATGACTTATGGTTTATTTAATAATGCACCTGCGGATATTTTAGTTGGACCCGGAAACCAATATGTTGCAGAAGCTAAAAGAATTTTATTTGGGAGAGTGGGCATAGATCTATTTGCTGGCCCTACGGAAATTGCTATTATAGCAGATGGTAAAGCTGACCAAGAAATTGTTGCAGTAGATTTAGTTGGTCAAGCAGAACATGGTTATAATTCGCCAGCTTGGCTTTATACAACAAGTAAAGAACTTGCAAACAAAGTAATGAAAAGGGTTCCAGAATTAATTAAAGATCTTCCAGAACTTCCAAGAACTAGTGCTGAAGCTGCCTGGAGAGATTATGGAGAAGTAATCTTGTGTGATAACGATGAAGAAATGGCTTCCATTAGTGATGAATACGCACCTGAACACCTAGAGGTTCAAACAGAGAATTTAGGTTGGTTTTTAAAAAGATTAAAAAATTATGGTTCGTTATTTTTAGGCGAAGAAACCACAGTTGCTTATGGAGATAAATGTTCTGGAACCAATCATATTTTACCTACAAAAGGTGCTAGCAGATATACAGGTGGTTTATTTGTTGGTAAATTTATAAAAACATTAAGTTTTCAAAGAATGACCAAAGAATCTACAGAAGTTGTTGGATCAACCGCTACAAGACTTTCAAGATACGAAGGTATGGAAGCTCATGCAAGAACTGGTGATGTAAGGTTAAAAAAATACGGTTATTATAAATAAACTAATGAATAATTTTGATTTAAAAAACAGATCAGCAATAATTACTGGTGGTGCTCAAGGTTTTGGTCTTGGAATTGCAAAAAAATTTATTCAATCAGGTGCAGAGGTAATAATTTGGGACATAGATGTAAAAACATTAGAGTTAACCAAAAAAGAGCTAAATGGTAAAATTTTGTATGCACAAGTGGTTGATGTATCAAATTACGAAAATGTAAAAAAAAGTATTGAAGAAATTACTAAGACTAAAAAAATAGATATTTTTGTCAATAATGCTGGAATTACTGGATTAACCGCAGGTTTATGGGATTATCCAGTTAAAGAATGGTTAAAAGTTTTAGATATAAATTTAAATGGCACTTTTTATTGTTGTAAAGCAATTGTTCCTCATATGATAAAAAATAATTATGGAAGGATTGTAAACATTGCTTCAGTAGCAGGAAAAGACGGCAATGCTAATGCCAGTGCTTATAGTTCTTCTAAGGCAGGTGTTATAGGTTTAACCAAATCTTTAGGTAAGGAATTAGCAGATAAAAATATTGCTGTTAATGCTGTTACACCTGCTGGAGCAAAAACAAAAATACTTGATCAAATGAGTGACAAACATGTAAAATCCATGCTCTCTAAAGTGCCAAGAGGAAGATTTCTGGAAATAGATGAGCTGTCATCTCTGGTGACATGGTTAGCCTCTGAAGAAAATTCGTTTTCAACAGGAGCTGTCTTCGATATTAGTGGTGGTAGATCAACTTATTAAAATTTATTGGTTTTTCTTTCGGTAATATCTTTACCCCATAGTCTATTCCAGTATTATTTTTTGCTAATACGGGTGCTAGAATTATAAATGACCAATAAACTAACAAAATAAAAATAGATGTTAATCTCACAGTTTTTCACCATTTTTGAGGCAATTATCCTTATTTATTTTTTGGTCAAATGAACCAATATTTTGTTTGTTTATAATCCAAATAAATGACTTTTCATAAGTATTATCTGAAGCAATTTTGGTACAACGTTTTCCTAATTTAACATAATGGTTTGAACATCCGCTTGTAAATAAAAATACTACAAATAATACAAAAATTAAAGACCAAGAAAATAATGAAATTTGTTTCATGATAACTAAATAATGGTTAATTACGATATTAGATTGTTTAAATGTTGTCTTAAATTTGTTTTTTAAATTTTTTTATTGAAAAATTTTGTGCTTTCTCTATAGCCTAGCTGTATTACATATGGTGAATAAAATAAAAATTACATTAATTATTGCTCTTTTTTCATTAATTTTTCAAAGTTCATATTCAAAAGAGGTTAAAGTTTTTGAATTTACTGAAGAGGAGATGAAAACTCTAAAAATTAATAAGGTTAAAAAGCAAACTACATATACACTAGGATCTAATGAAAATGGCAATTTTTTAAAGGCTGAGGCACAGGGCAAAGCATCAGGATTAGGTATAGAAAAAAAAATTAATCTTTTAGAAACTCCATTTATAAATATTACCTGGAAAGTAGAAAAGGATTTATCAGGCATAATTGAGAATAGTAAAAAAGGACATGATTATGCGGCTAGAGTATTTGTTGTAAAACAAATGGGCATGACAGCTTTGTCAAAAAGAGCAATTAATTATGCGTTTTCGAGCAATAATTCTATTGGTCAATATTGGAACAGTCCTTATACGAAAAAATCTGTGGATTATATCTTATCAACAACACTAGAAAACCTAAATGAATGGGTTACAGTTAAAGCCAATGTAAGAGAGCATTTCAAAAAATTTCATGATTTAGATATTAAAGAAATTGATGGAGTGGCATTTATGACAGATACTGACAATTCAAAACTTCAAGCGATTGCTTATTATCAAAACATATATTTTTCTTCAGAATAATTAGAGTTTAAAGGATTTTTTTAATCCCATACTTATAATTGATAAAATAACTGCAACAACAACATCTTCTAATGGAGTAGCAGTAGGAACTCCATAGTTCCAAGCAATTATACAAAATAACCAAATGATATATATGATCATCAAAACAATATATATATTAAAAATTATGAATAAAGAATTTTAATTTAGTGGCAAATAATTCCAAATTTTTTCAGTCTCCAATAGTTATAAGGCCATGCAACACTAAACCCAGCAATAAACATTATTGGAATAACCCATATATTTAATATAGCGCCACCTGTAAATATCCAATCAATTGAATTCATTGCTATTTCCATTGATATCATTGAAATTAGACTCATGCCTAAAGCAGTTTTAATCGCATTAGAAAATTTCATTTGTTTTATTAAGATTAAAGTTTCTAAAATAATACTTGTAATCAATCCATTTATGATTGCTAAAATCATAATACCTAAAGTTGGAAATGTAATTTGGGTTAGCTGAAAAAATAAAATAGTTCCAAGATCTCCAATAGAGCAACCTATCAAACACCATAATGTATTTTTAGCACTCTGATTCCAAGTATCTTTACAGGACCAATTAAATTGAACTTTTGACATTTTTAAATAACTTTTTCATCTTATTTATATTTATTCTCTTTGTGTTTACATTTCTTGGGCTGGGATGATAACAACCCACTAAATATTTATTATCAGGCATTTTATATTTTACACCATGCTTAAATAGATAGTTACTTTTTTTTAACATATATACATCTTGATAAAATTTAAAACATGCATCAAATGCAATTTTACCTAAAGCAACAATAATTTTTAAATTTTTTAATAAATAAATTTCATTTTTAAAATAGCCAAAACATGTGTTGAGTTCTTGTTGGGAAGGCTTATCTCCTGGCGGAACACATTTTAGAGCAGCGGTGATATATGTATTAAAAAGTTTTAATCCATCATTTATTGAAACAGAAGTAGGCTGGTTTGATAGCTTTGATTTATGAAGGCATTTGTATAAAAAATCGGACGATTTATCACCGGTGAAAACTCTTCCAGTTCTTGTTGCGCCATGAGCTGCTGGAGCTAATCCAACTAATAAAATTTCTCCATTAAAATCACCAAAGCCAGTAATTGGTTTTCCCCAATAAGCTTCATTAAAGTATTGTTTTCTTTTCACTTTAGAAATTTTCTTTCTAAATTCTACTAATCGTTCACATTTATTGCACTTAATAATTTTTTTATTTAGCTGTATAAATTTATTCATAAAATTAATTAAAATCTGAATTATATATTTTAATTTATGAATACTAACCTTTCCTCTAAAGACATACTAGAATTAGCTATATCAAAACATAAAACACAAGATTTATCTGGAGCAGAAAAATTATATCAAGAAGTATTAAATAAAGATGACAATAATTTCAATGCAAATTTTCTTTTAGGAACATTATTTGCAAGCACAAAGAGATTTGAATTGGCATTAACTAAGCTTGAAAAGGCTAAAGCTATTAATCCAAACTATGCAGATACTTATAATAACTTAGCAAATGTTTATAAAGAGCAAAATAAAATAGAATTAGCAAAAAAAAATTATAATTTAGCAATAAAAATAAATCCAAAACATATCAATGCATTTGATAATTTAGGTATAATTTTTTTACAAGAAAATGAATTAAGCCTAGCAGAAGCAAATTTTAAAAAGGCTATTTCAATAAATCCTGATTTTATAAATGCACATTACAACTTAGGTTTAGCTTATGTTAAGCTTGGAAAATTATTAAAGGCAAAAGAAAGTTACTTAAAAGTAATTCAAATAAATCCAAATTTTGTAATTGCTCTTAATGCATTAGCCAATATTAGTAAAATTTTGGAAAAAACTAATGATGCAATTTATTATTATAAAAAAGTAGCACAACTTCAGCCAAATTTTAAAGACGTACACATTCACTTAGGATATTTATATAAGGCAACGGGAGATTTTGAACAAGCTTTAAATTCTTATGAACTAGGATTAAAATTTAAACCTGATGAATTGTTAATTTATTATGAAATAAGTTTTCTTAATGAAAAAATAATAGATATAGAGCTATATTCAAATGTTAAAAAAATAATTAATAATAACAAATGTTCTAAAGAAAATCTAGTATATGGAAATTTTATTTTATCGAAATATGAAAATAAAAATAAAAACTATGAAACTGAATTAGAATATTTATATAAAGCCCACAAATATTTTTTTGAACTCCCTAAGAATGAAAGTAAATTTCAGAAAAGTAATAATTTTTGGTTAAAAAAAGTACCTGAATTTAATGAATTATTTGAATTTAATTTAAAAAAAAAAATTATAGATAGTGAATACAAAGAATTAAAACCTATTTTTATAGTTGGACTTCCAAGATCTGGATCCACTTTGATAGAAAAGTTGATTTCTTCTTGTGATAAAAAAATAAAAATAGGTGAAGAAACATCCATTATTACTAATTTTGTATCAAATCAGATTAATAATAATAAAAAACTTTTTGACAATATTGATATAGCGAGAAATAAAATAATTAGCCATTATTCTGATAAAGATTTAATTGGTAATGAAAAAATCAATATATTTACTGACAAAACATTATCTAATTATTTTTTTATTAAATTTATAATTGAAATATTTCCTGGTGCAAAATTTATAAATTGCATTAGAAACCCTATAGCATCTATAATATCAATCCTTAAAACTAATTTATCGGAAATATCATGGGCTCACAATTTATCTGATATATTTAAATTTTTTGATATATATTTTACTATAATCGATAAAATGAAAGTTAATTTTTCTGATTACATTTATGATATTGAATATGAAAAATTGATTATAAATCAACAGACTGAATTAAAAAAACTATTTAAATTTTGTAAATTACCATGGGATCAAAAATGTTTAGAATTTTATAAGAATGATTTTGTTTCATTAACGGCGAGCAATATTCAAGTAAGAAAGCCTATATTTAAAGATTCTCTAAATACCTATCTAAATTATAAGAAATTCTTGGATAAATATGGAACCAGGTATTCTTGGTGGTCTCGGTAGGATTCGAACCTACGACCTTCGGTTTAGGAAACCAACATTCTATCCAACTGAACTACGAGA
>Ga0207988_1001665_pt1 | contig 10766 bp, 12 predicted proteins | sample ETNtaG_11_FD_185773 | JGI IMG/M metagenome (GOLD analysis project Ga0207988, IMG submission 185773) | Marine microbial and viral communities from oxygen minimum zone, Eastern Pacific Ocean - ETNP201310SV74 (SPAdes) (version 2) | ecosystem: Environmental > Aquatic > Marine > Oceanic ...
AGATAATATTAATGATACATTGGGATATTATATTTATGAACCAGATGCAATTATTATAGATAACAATATGAATATTATAACAGTACAAGAAACGTACAATGGAAATACTTTCAATGTAGATTTTAATTTTTCTGATGCAGTTGGTGTTGATGAGTTTCATCCTGTTGTTGGATTCAATGAGGCCGAACCCATCGATACAGGTCTTTTTGGCCCAGGTGGAGAACAATTGAAAGGTCCTGGTGTGGCTATGTCTCCTCCACATCTGGTATTAAGCCCCATGAATTATGGTGAAGTTTGGATGCAGGGACTTGATTTTGGTTTAACCCATTTTCTAACAGAAAATATAATAATTGATGGTAATGTGTCCTGGTATGGAACCACCGAGTTCTATAATGAACTCACCAAAAAGAAGGACCCTATTAATGCACCTAAATGGAAATGGAATGCCAGCGTTAAAGGAAAATCATCCCTGGGTGATTTCATAATAAACTTCCGTCACGTGGATAAGTTTGTTTGGAGTGATGGTATTTGGGCAGGCATCATTGGACCCTATAATATTATTGATTTATTTTATACTTACCATATTACAGAAAATCTTGATTTAAACCTTTCTGCTTTAAATTTAAATAATGATCTACACAAAGAGTTGGTTGGTGGTGCCATAATGGGACGACAGATTGTTATGCGTTTTACATCAACATTCTGATATAATCAATTCAATTATTTTGGATTTTTTTCTTTCTATAGATCGGGCTTGTTTTTTATTTATTAATAATAATCTATCAAACCCGGTATTTGATTTCATCATGCCTTTGTTTGATGAGACAAAATATTTCATACCTTTAATGTTACTTCCCTGGCTATTTGCTATTATTTATGATAAGAAAAACCGTTGGCAATTGGCAATTTTAATTCCCCTTGTAATTATTCTTGTTGATCAATCCGGATTATTTATTAAAAAAACCGTCTTAAGGCCCAGACCTTGGGCAGGATTAGATCCAGATATAGTAAATCATTTAGTTGGTGAAAAAGGACGGAATTTTTCTTTCCCTTCAAATCATGCTGCTAATATGACGGGATTAGCAATGGTATTTTCTTCAATTTATTATCGATATGGTAAACTATTTTGGACAATTGCCGGAATTGTGATGTTTTCAAGAGTATATATTGGTGTGCATTATCCCTCAGATGTAATGGCTGGTTGTATTTTGGGATGTGTGTATGGATTACTATTAGTAAAGGGATGGAAGTTTTATCATATAAAAACTACTCCATAAAAAAGCCCCTGAAAAACAGGGGCTTTTTTATTTTAGTTCGGCAATACATCATCCGGTAAATTAAAATTTGGGGCTGGACCTTTACCCTTTGTTACTTTAATTTCCCCAAATTTATTTTCATATTTATTGATATTATCCTTCAATGCCATCATAAGAGTTTTTGCATGCATTGGAGCCATTATTATTCTAGATTTTACCTTCGATTTTGTCATGCCAGGTAATACTCGAATAAAATCCATTACAAATTCTGCAGGAGAATGGGTTACAATTGCAAGATTCACATACTCCCCTTGCCCAACATTATCATCTAATTCTATTTTAATCTGATGTTGTTTTTTCTTTTGCTTTTCCATTTAATCTATCCTCCTCCCTTTTTATTAATTTCAGGATTATTTTTTCTATTGAATTCCTGCCAGTCTTCTTCAATACCTTCCCACTGCCTGAACTCCTCTTCATCTGTAGTTACTTCTTTAAGGTCAGGTGTTTCCTCAATATAATCAATATTGCTGGCTTTATCTTCATAATCATCTGGATTTGTCTCATCTTGTTGTTCTTTTTCCTCCACTGTCTTTTTAATTTCATCTCCATAAAGAGTTTGGTCAAAAAAGTCAATATTGGTTACTAATCCGTGCATCATTAGAAATTCCAGGAATGCCAAAAACTTTTTTTGTTTTAGATTTGTACTACATTCAGGACAAATCATTTTTTCTTCCAACATGGTCTCATCCAATGGATTTGAGCATGCCGGACATATTAAACCTTCAAATGCCATATTCTTCTCCAATTTTCAAGGCTGGAAATATATTTTTACTTCAGATACCCTACAAGGTATTTCATTATTATTTTATAATTTGTTTTTTAAATAATTCACTAAGAAATATTTTTTCATCAGAACTTAATGACTTCCCTCGTCTCTGTTTCATATTCTCTAAAGTATTAAATAACTTTTCTAACTCTGTGGTATCATTCTTTCCCCAGCGAAAGGAGGGTATATATTTATCTTGAAAGCCTGCACCAAATATATTAGCTCCCAAACCGATAATAGTCCCTGTATTTAACATTGTGGATATACCTGTTCTGGAATAATCTCCCATCATTGTACCTAAAAACTGTTTCCCAGTTTCAATTTTCTGATCATCTTTATTCAGTTGAATCAATCCATAATTATTTTTTAAATCACTATTATTCGTATTAGCACCTAGATTAACCCATTCCCCAATATAACTATGTCCAAGAAATCCATCATGTTGTTTATTGCTAAACCCTTGAAAGATTACATCTTCTACCTCGCCACCGATTTTACATTGGGGGCCTAATGTAACATTTCCTCTTAATTTTGTACCAGGATTGATTACGCAACTAGGTCCAATATATACCGGACCCTGAATAAGAGACCCAATATCAATAAAAGCATTTTCATCAATGATAATTGAACCAGAGCTCGCATCTAATACCGAACCTGCCCGTACCTTTGCACCTTTCCCAATAAATATATTATCACCATTTTCGATTGCAACTGTTGGATGAATATCCCCTTGTTTATAATCAATGAAATTTTGAGAATCAGTTGCAATGATATCCGATTGTAGAAAAATCCCATCCCAGACATTTTTTATGAAGTGTATATCAATTTCAGATGAGACCAGACTTGCTGAATCCAAGTGATCATCAAATTCAGCTATAGGGATATCTTCATGATTGTGTATAGCCACTAAATCACCATTATTAGTATAAGATCTGCCAGAATTTATTTCTTGAAAATTATTTTCATTCCATAACCCCCCACCATTTAACCAAATACCCTTGGATACCATTTCTGGATTAATTGTCAAATAAGGAAATCTCTCCTTTATGAGTTTAGAAATATCATGCCGCACCACTAATTGAATAGTATCATCAGCAGTTAATAGATTATTAATGCGCTCTAAATTTGTAAACGATCCACATCGTAATTCACAGGATGCACGATTTATATTCAAGGGGAATAATGACGAATATTCACTATCTTCAAAAACTGTTATAATCATTGAGCAAGTATCCAATTAATTTGTTTAAACCCTTTCTCCATGATTCCAGATTTTGAAATATCCAATTGAATATTATAAAATTTATCCGAAAAATCAGACGAAAATCCAACTTTCATATCTGATTTCATCAAACTGATTAGTCGAGATATTGCTAATTGAAATTTTGGATTTAAATCTACAATGATATCAAATTTATTTTGCTGTAATGTATGCAATAGGTTCTTTTCACCTGATAGAATATTCTCCTGATCGGTATAATTAATGAAAATTGAACTTCCTATTCGTAAATGAAATAAATCTTTAAATTGTTCCTTCACAATAAAAATAAATTGCCTTTTATGAACATTTTCCTTACCTAAATCACGGAAAGCATAACACGCTACTCTGAAAGAAGGTTCATCCATTGGAAAAATAATCAGAATATTTTCGGGGTTACCCTGACTCAGAGTTAATTGAAGTCTGGAATGCATTTTTTTTATTCTTCCGGTGATGGTCCAAAAGAATATTCTCCAGCGTAATTTGAGTAGTTTTAAACTCATAAAGGTGGATAATTTACAAACTAGGGATTCAAACGTTAAACCCTCAATTATTTTTTTCATAATTTTATTTTATTACTTATTAAGGTTAAATTGATTAATAAAATTTGTTTCATCACAACTCTCTTTTTCAGCCTATCCTTTTCACAGGATTATCTTTGGCCGGTAAAAGCTAAAAAGGAAATTACAGCAGTTTTTGGAGAGGAACGTCCAGGAAGATACCACACTGGAGTCGATGTAAGAACTTTTGGTGAAACCGGTTATCATTTAGTTGCAATTGACGATGGATACATTGCGCGTATCAGAACAAGCTCTAAAGGGTATGGAAAAACCATTTACTTACGATTGCACGATGGTAATACAGCGGTTTATGCCCATTTAGATCATTTTACTCCAAAGGTAGATAATTTGGTACATGCCCTCCATGAAGAGTATGGTAAATATACAATCGATCACAAAATTGACCCAGAGGACTACCCTGTGAAAAAAGGTGACCTAATTGGTTACTCAGGAGATACAGGCGGTGTATCTGGCCCCCACCTTCATTTTGAAATTCGTGATGGGAACGGGCAACCAGTTAATCCATTTCAATATTCTTTAGATTTGGAAGATAAACTTCCGCCTGAAGCAGAATCTATCGCAGTTATTCCATTAGACGAAAATGCAATAATTAATGGTTTCTCAGAACAGAAGATATTTCCACTTCAAAAATTAAATAACAATGAATACGTTTTAGCTGATACCATTTTTGCTTCAGGAAATATTGGAATTGCCATTAAAGCTCTTGATAAAATAACTGGCCAACATTTCAATTTTGGTATTTATAGTATCAACCTCCTATTAGATGCCCAATTTATTTATTCCATGCAATACAATAAAATTGATTGGGGTAATGCCAGCAAAATTTATACAGAACGTAGTTATTCATTGGCCCGGGAAGGTTTTGGTAAATATTATCATCTATTCAGCCATCATGATAATCAACAACTCCCTTTTATTAATAGTAAATCTAGATCGGGATTTGTTTTTGATCAAAAGGTACTTCATGATGCCATAATTGACATCAATGATTTTGCAGGGAATACCACTGAAATACGTGTTTTTTTTGTATCTGATACTTTACCATACTTTGACTATTCTACTATATTTCTTGATAATAAGTGCACCATTACATTTAATAAGGATGATAAAGTTCGGCCTCAATTCTATCTAACTGAACCAATTTCTACCGATCAACTTAACCCTGCAGATTATTTTGATATGGGTAATAATATATTTGTAGTGGAAAATATTAATCCACCATTTAATGTACTACAGATTTCAGGAAAAAATAGTTCCGGTATTTCAAGTTCACCTACTTTTCACATGAAACCCAATGAAGATTTTAGAAATATTACAGGTAAGTTTAAAATTAAACATTATGAACCTGGAATCTTTGTATCATTTGAGGAAAATATTTTTTCAGGTTTAGATGCATTTCTCTCATTAAAAAAGGATGGAATTTTGTATTCTCATAAGTTATTTCGAAATTCTAAACTTACATTATCTTCAGGATTGTTATCGCCATCTGATCTTGAAAATGTAACCGATCTCAAAGTCTATTATGAAAGTTCTACTCCTTATGAAATATTTAATATGGAACTTTCCGGAGAAATTATTTATCCTGACTCATCATTTCAAATTGAACTTTTGGATGGGAAAATACTTATTTCTGGAGAAGCTCATACTTTTTATGATACTACATTTATCTGGGGAAGACCGGTAAAAACCTCATTGCCAAAGGAAGGACAAATTGTTGCCGGCCCCTATTTCTTAGAACCTTACCTTATTCCATTCAATAATGAAATTCAAATTAATATGGCAATAGACCCTAATCTTTCTACAAGAAATCTTGGAATTTATTTCTATAATCAGAAAAATTTTGAATGGAACTATTTACCCTCCCATATTTCTGCTGATTCTTCATTTGTAAATACCTCCATTCTATCAGGCGAAATTTTTGCAGTTATCGAAGAAAACACCCCTCCTCAATTATCAAACTTTATTCCAAATATAAACGGCACCTATTATTCTTCTGACCTTGAACATATTTCATTTAACGTTTCAGATTCATTTTCCGGACTAGAAGGAGAAACGGATGTTATTGTTAAATTGGATGATAATCCAGTTGTTTTTGAATTTAACTCCTACCAGAATAAAGTCCGGTACCCATTAAAATATAATTTGAAAAAAGGAACACATTCCTTGTATGTTCAAGCATCTGACAAAGTGGGTAATCGATCAGTTTTGAAAGGTGATTTCTTTATAAAATGAATCTAATTAATAAAATGGATAATTCTATTTCAGCATATTTAACATATGACTCCTGAAGTGCTAATTCAACATGCTATTACTGCCAAAAATAGGGCAATGGCACCATATAGTAATTATTCTGTTGGTGCTGCAATTTTAACAGAAACTAATTCCGTTATTTTAGGTTGTAATGTTGAATCCAAAGCATATCCAACAACCCTATGTGCTGAGAGGGTTGCTATATTTTCGGCAATATCCCAAGGATTTAATAAATTTACAGCTTTAGCTCTCATAACCAATGACGGCGCTTTCCCATGTGGTTCATGTCGTCAGATAATTCATGAATATGCCCCGGATATTCCTATTTATATCGCAGATAAATCTGCTGATTTTATCACAAAAAATAGTTCCGAACTTCTACCCTTTCCTTTTGGATAATGAATAAATACGCTATTCTAATAGGTATTGCCGGTGGCACAGGCTCTGGAAAAACATCTATCGCAAAAGCAATTGCTTCTGATTTTGGAAAATCAGAAGTAGCTCTCATAGAACAAGATTCTTATTATAAGAATTTATCTAATCTCACAATTGAAGAAAGATCTTTAGTTAATTTTGATCACCCAGATGCCATCGATTTTACTCTCATGAGGGACCATCTGCAGAAATTAATGGAAGGCAATGTAGTTGACATTCCCATCTATGATTATACAACTCATACCAGAGAAAAGAAAAGTAGAAAAGTAGAAAAACATCATATAATTATTTTGGAAGGAATCCTAGCTCTCTTCGATCAGAAAATTCGAAATATGATGGATATTAAAATATATGTTGAGACAGCAGATGATATACGGGTTATTCGACGAATTAAAAGGGATATTAACAAGAGGGAACGAACATTCCCATCTGTTATAGAACAATACTATAAAACGGTCCGCCCCATGCATATCCAATTTGTGGAACCCACAAAAAAATATGCTGACATTATTGTACCAGAAGGAGGCCAAAATAAGGTTGCAGTAGACATTTTACGAACAAAAATAATGACATTACTAATAAATTCAAAAAATACTAATTAATTCTGTATGACATTAACACCAAAATACTCTGGTTGGATTGAAGTTATCTGCGGTCCCATGTTCAGCGGAAAAACTGAAGAGCTTATACGAAGACTAGTTCGTGCTCAAATTGCGAAACAGCGAGTAGCTATTTTTAAGCCAAGTACTGATAACCGATTCGCTGAAGATTATATTGTTTCTCATAATCAACGGAAAATCAAATCACTTCAGGTTCAGGGAACAAATAAGATATTGGATTATCGGGATAAGGCAGATGTATTTGGTATTGATGAAGCACAGTTTTTTGATTCGTCTATTGTAGCAATATGTCGCAGTCTAGCTAATTCCGGCAAACGCATAGTTGTAGCTGGATTAGAAAAAGATTATCTTGCAAATAGTTTTGGCTCTATGCCCGATTTACTGGTTGATGCCGAATATATAACAAAAGTTAATGCAATTTGTATGCAATGTGGTGATCCTGCAAATTACAGCCACAGAATCAGCTCAGAAAAAAAACAGGTTGTTGTAGGAGAAACAGATAAATATGAAGCACTTTGTCGGCGATGCTATATTGAGAAAACAGAGGATAAAGAATGAATTATATTAGTATTTTAGGGCTATTAGTACTTTTGGGTGGTGCTTGGCTCATGTCTTATCATAGATCAGATGTAAAACTTCGACCTATAATTTTGGGGATTAGTCTACAGCTACTATTTGCTTTAATAATACTGAGAGAAGATATGGGCAGTTTTATAGGCATGTCTATTTTGAGCATTTTAATTATAATATATATTCAACAAAAAGATTTTGAAAATATGGGAATGGGTATTAAGTCAACCTTAATTATTATTATCGCATCCCTGGCCGTAGGTTATACACTGTTTCTTTTCCCTGCTATATCAAAATTTGTTCTCATAATTACAACGATTTTCTTAATTCTAAGTAGTATTTTAAAAGGGGACCATGAATTTCAAAGAATATCCGGTACACTTTTTATTATTTCTGGTACAACTCTCTTAATTTCACACGGATTATATGGGAAGCTAATCTTCCAAAAGTTCAGCGAAAACGTTGCATATTTCCTTAGCCTATCAGATTACGGAGCGCAATTCTTATTTGGGCATTTAGCAGATGCAACCCACTACTTCCCAGGTCCAGACGCCAGTTGGCCCGGTTTTGGTTTTCAATTTGCATTTAAGGTTTTACCCACAATCGTATTTTTTGGCGGGTTTATGAGCGTACTCTATTATCTTGGGATTATGCAGAAAGTAATTCAGGCTATGAGCCGTTTTATGAGGTGGACAATTGGAACCAGTGGAGCTGAAACGTTATCCTGTAGTGCTAATATTTTTGTTGGTCAAACAGAAGCACCCTTACTAATTAAACCATTTTTAGAAAATATGACAAAATCTGAACTTCTCACAATAATGGTTGGTGGATTTGCCACCATTGCAGGGGGGGTTCTGGCAGGGTATATAGCAATGGGGGTTCCTGCAGGCCATTTGGTGGCTGCATCTGTCATGTCTGCGCCGGCAGCATTGGTAATCGGTAAAATCATCTTCCCAGAAAAGGAGCATTCCCAAACAGCAGGCGATGTAGCGCTACCGGAATTTGATGTTGGATCCAATGCCATCGAAGCAGCCTCAAACGGTATTACAGACGGTTTAAAATTAGCCGTGAATGTGGGCGCTATGCTCATCGGTTTTATCGCTCTTATTGCAGTTTTAGACGTAATCCTGAATTGGCTGGACTCCATTATTGACGGTTCGCTTTTAAATGGAATATATGCGACTTATGATTCTTCTGGTCTATCACCTATAAAAGGTGAATTTTCTGGTTATTTTCCAGGCTCTCTGCGAACATTTTTTGGAACTATTTTATCACCTCTTGCTTACTTGATGGGTGTTCCCTGGAATGATGCTACACAAGTAGGTAATCTCCTAGGAATAAAACTCTCATTGAATGAATTTGTCGCATTTGGAACACTAGGTGATTATATTAATAAAGGGTTAATTAGTGAGAGAGCAATTATCATATCTACATATGCATTGTGCGGATTTGCTAATTTCTCTTCCATTGGGATCCAAATTGGCGGTATTAGTGCAATTGCCCCATCAAGAAAAAGTGATTTGGCAAAAGTGGGATTAAAGGCAATGTTTGGAGGTGCTATTGCCTCCTGGCTCACTGCTACTATCGCTGGAATTTTTATTTAGGATTATAAAATGAGACTTTTATTGATTGGTCCCCCCGGTGGTGGAAAAGGAACTCAGGCGAAATACCTGATTGATCATTTTGATATTCCACAGATATCAACTGGCGATATGCTTCGAGCTAACATACACAATAATACCAACTTGGGGAAAGATGCCCAAAAGTTTATGAATTCCGGACAGCTAGTTCCAGATTCTATTATACTAGATATGATGAAAGAGCGATTGACAGATCAAGATTGTGATAACGGATTCATATTAGATGGGTTCCCGAGAACTATCCCCCAAGCAGAGGGACTAGACTACTTACTAAAAAGTATGAAAGAACAGTTAGATCATGTAATTGTGATGGATGTACCAGATAATTTAATTATTACAAGACTTTCAAATAGACGATCTTGTAAGGAATGTGGGCAGGTGTATAATTTAATTTTTGAACCTCCCGCGATAGCAGGGAAATGTAATAATTGTGGTGAAGACTTATTTTTACGTCCAGATGATAACCCTGCAATTATTCAACAAAGATTAACTGTTTATCACCAACAAACCAAACCTGTTATAAAATATTATTCTGACCAAGGGCTAACTGATGTAATTGACTCAAAAGGTACAATTGATGAAATTAGATCAAATATTTTACTAAATATTACTTCTTAATTTTTTTAATGTACAAATTAGGAATAACGGGAGGCATTGGTTCTGGGAAATCTACGGCATCAGAGTTTTTTAGAAAAAAGGGGGCATTTATTTTTGATGCCGACTCAGAAGCTAAAAACTTACTGATAAATAATTCTAACCTCAACCAACGCATTATAGCAGACTTCGGCTCTCAGGTAACTACAAAAAAACAGTTGGATTTAAAACGATTATCTGCATTAGTATTCTCTTCATCTTCATTACAAAACAAGCTTAATAATATAGTCTGGCCAGAAGTTTTAGGTGTAATGATTGATACTGCTGAAAAAGCTGAAAACGATGGTGTAACTTTGTTCATTGTGGATGCTGCTCTATTAATAGAAGCTGGATTAAATGATTTTTTTAATTCTATTCTACTAATTACAGCTGACAAATCCATGCGATTAAATCGTATTCTATTACGAAAAAACATCCCCGAAAATCAAATAGAAAAAAGAATGGCATTGCAAATGCCCGAATCAGAAAAGCAAAAACAGGCTCAAACTACGATTAAGAATAACGGTAATATGCAGGAATTACATACGCAATTAGAGCTATTCTGGAAGAAATTAAATATTAGCTGATTATACGTAATTCAGCACCATAGCTGCATCCCCTGTAAGATATGATTCCTCCAAAGGATGCAAAACTATAGGTGCATCATTCACGGCTTTCACCGTTAGGGTAAAATCTT
>Ga0207988_1001671_pt1 | contig 10730 bp, 7 predicted proteins | sample ETNtaG_11_FD_185773 | JGI IMG/M metagenome (GOLD analysis project Ga0207988, IMG submission 185773) | Marine microbial and viral communities from oxygen minimum zone, Eastern Pacific Ocean - ETNP201310SV74 (SPAdes) (version 2) | ecosystem: Environmental > Aquatic > Marine > Oceanic ...
TTATTTACCTGCGCTTTGTTCAATTTTAAAAGAGGAAGGAGCTTGGGCTGAAGTAGTGGCCGATATGGAATATAAATTAGCAAGATCATTAAATGTTCCAGGTTCTAAAATTATATTTAATGGATGCTATAAAACTGAAGCTGAATTAAATAAAGCAGTTAGTGAAGATGCTTTAATAAATATAGATAGCTTTAATGAGTTAGAATTATTAGATAGAGTTGCCGAGAATTTAGGCAAAAAAGCAAGAACAGGTATAAGAGTTAATTTTATGATGGGTAATATGCCTTGGACAAAATTTGGATTTAATTATGAATCTGGAGAGGCAAAAGAAGCTATAGAAAAAATATCAAAGAAAAAGAATATTAATTTTGAGGCTATTCATAACCATTCGGGAACTTTTAATGTCAATCCAAAAATGTATTCAAAATCTACAAGAATAATTATTGAACTTGCTGAATATGCAAAAAAATTAGGATTGAATACGAAAATCATTGACGTAGGCGGTGGATTTCCTTCATCAAATAAACTTAAACCTCAATATGATATTCCAGGGGGAAGCAAATATAACGAAACCACATTACAACAGTTTTCCAGTGCAATTATGCGTCACCTAAAAAAGGCTAAACATTTATTTAATAATGGAAAACCGATTTTAATTTTAGAACCAGGTAGAGCAATTGTAGATGAAGCAATGCAACTTATTTCAAAAGTGGTATCAAAAAAAAAGGATGCTAATGGTAACAAAAGTGTCGTGATGGATGCTGGAGTAAATATTTTGCCTACAGCATTTTGGTACGATTTTGAACCAAAGTTAGCAAACAAATTGAACGGCTTAAATGGTAATTTAAATCGAAAAAATAAAAAAAATGGTAATGATCATAATAGATCTGTGAAAATGTATGGACCATTATGCATGCAAATTGATTCAATTAATGAGTCAGTCAATTTACCTTCTGTAGAATTAGGAGACGTTATAGTTTTTTCAAATGTAGGCGCTTATAATTTAACTCAGTCTATGCAATTTATTCAAACAAGACCAGCAGTTATACTTCTTGGACCAAATGGTGTTGAGCTTATAAAAAGAAAAGAAACGTGGAGGGATATTTTTAACTTAGACACACTTCCTAAAAGACTAGGTAAGTCTAATGGTGCGTATTAAGAATTGGCACCAGGCAATTATATTAGGAATAGCTCAAATAGCATTTTCAGAAAAAATTTTATCTGGTTATTTAATTTTTTTTTCTATTTTGATAATTAGTCCATTAAGTGCTTTAGGGTGTTTAGTTGGAAGTATTTTCGGCAATATCATATTTCAATTCATAAAGAATGATTTAAATGATCATTTATTTTCTAAAGGATTTTATGGATATGCGCCAGGTATTTTGGGAATCATAATTGGCGGATATCTAGGTCTTGATAAATATTATACAACTATTTTTTTTATAGGTATAGTTTTTTGCTCTTTTTTTGATTTATTTTTAAAAAAAAATTTTATAAAATTTCAGCTACCTTCGCTCGCTACCTCGTCAATAATATCTGCGTGGATAATTTATTTTATTCTTAAAAAAAATGGTATGGATTTTTGGATTTTTTTATACGTTTTTCCATTTGATGATATTAGTAGGTATTTGTGTATTTTTGGTGTTTTTTTATCTTTGTTTATTACAAATAGAAGAGCAACAATTTTAACAGTTTTTTTTGCATTATTATCAATTTATTTTTGTAATAAATTTATGAACCTATCACTAAATGAATCTTCTGGATTATGGGCATTTACTGTCTCAACTACAACTTTTACTTCATCAATTTTTTTTCTACAATTTGGAATATTTGGAATTTTAATAGTTTTTCTAACATCTATTCTTAGCTCATTAATATGGTTTTTTTGGATTACTTTAAATTTTTGGGAAATAATACCACCAATTATTGCACCGTTTACTTTAACCATTTTACTAGTTTTATTAATTATGCATAAAATATTTGGACCAATTATTTATCATCCCAATATTTGGGATGTAGTGAAACAAATTAAAAAGATTAAAAAGAACATATGCGTTCTAACTGGCGCAGGAACCAGTACTCCTTCCGGTATACCAGATTATGTCTCCGGCGAATGGATTAATAAATCAAAAAATATATCTGATTATGATTTTGAAAATTTTTTAAAAAAAAAAATATCCAGAAAAGCTTACTGGGAAGTTTGTTACAAATTTTTTAAAATTTCTAATAAAGCAAAACCAAATACTATTCATAAAGTACTATCAAAATTAGAAAAAAAAAAAATTGTAAATTCAATAATTACTCAAAATGTTGATGGATTACATCAATTATCAGGATCAAAAAATGTTATCGAATTACATGGAAATATTTCAAAATGCTCATGTCTTAAATGTAATAAAAGTTTTACTTGGTCTAAATTAAATAAGTCATGGAGAAAAAAAGATATTTTATGTGATTGTAATAATTTTGTTAAACCTTCTGTGATTGCAATGAAACAAGATTTAAATCCAATTATTTGGAAAAAAGCTAGAGATTCTATTAAAAATTCAAAATTATTATTGATACTTGGGACTCAACTTGCAATTTCATCTGCTATAACGCTGGTTAATGAGGCAAGAAGAAAAGGAAATCCAGTTATTGTTATTAATAATAGTTCTATTGCAATTCCATTAAAAAAAAATGAAATTATTTTATATTATCCTGTTGAAAAATTTTTTAAAATATTATCAGTAATCAAATTTTTATAATTTAAATATTAATTAGTTTTTCCAAAAAAGATATTTGTTTATTGCACTCAGAAGTTTTTTAGTTTTTGATAAAATAAAAATGAAGTAAAAATATTAAATGATTAAAGATTTTTTTATAACCAATCATCACGACCTTGATCATTGTAAGGATTGAACCTCAGACCTCTTAAGAACTTTCTAAGATCATTTACTATTAGATTCGGTTGTTCTAGCGCAGCAAAATGGCCTCCTTTTTCCATATCTGACCAATGCATAATTTTAAAAATTCTTTTTACGTAAGATTTAGGTGGCCATTCTGACATTTCTTTTGGAAATTTGGCAACACCTGTAGGAATTTTAATTTTTTTAAAGTTATTTGGAAAATATCTTCCACCTTCTTCTCTTCTACCAAAATATATCCAGCTAGCAGTATTAAAAGTATTGGTAACTAAATATATCATTATATTAGTTAACAAAATATCCTTTGTATAAACACTTTCTATATTCTTTTTTTTTATATCTGACCACGAATAAAATTTTTCTAAAATCCATGCAGCTACACCTACGGGACTATCATTCATAGAATAACTTAAAGTTTGAGGTTTTGTTGCTTGAATAGTTCTATAACCATCTTGCATTATTTGATCATTGCTAAATCTTTTTTCCCAATCTTTTTCTGTTTTATTTATTGGACCTTTTGGATGTTTCATTGTTAAACAGTTAATATGAATTGCTTTACATGATGTTGAATGATCATAACCTAACCAATTACAAATGGTAGCACCCCAATCACCACCTTGAGCAATATATTTTTTATATCCTAAGTTTTTTGTCATAAACTTGTTCAATATTTTTGCAATACTTCTTGGACCTAATGGTTTTTTTGGAGCATTTGAAAATCCAAAACCAGGAAGCGAAGGAACAATTACATCAAAAGCATCCTCTTTTCTTGCGCCGTATTTTTCTGGATGAGCTAATTTTTTTATTATATCTAAAAATTCAACAATACTACCTGGCCACCCATGTAAAATTAATAATGGTGTTGGGTTTTTTCCACTTCCATTTTCTTTTATAAAGTGAAGGTTAATATTGTCTACTTTGGTTATGTAATTAGAAAAATGATTAATTTTTTTTTCTTGTTTTTTCCAATTAAATTTTGATGTCCAATATTTTGAAAATTCTTTTAAGTATTTGTGATTAGTTCCATGAGTCCAACCATCTAATTTTTTAATATCATTCCAAGGATATTTTTTGACTTTACTGTAGATTTGATTAATTTTTTTGTTAGAAACACTTATCTTAAATTTTTTGATCATGTTTAGCTATTTTTTTAAATTTATAATAACTAACCTTTTCCGCGCCATGGAATTGTTTTATCAATTATTTTTCTAAGAGTAACATCAAATAAAAGGCCAAGCATACCCATAACAAATATGGTAATCCAAATTACTTCATATTGCATATATTTTCTTGCAACGTTTTCGACAAATCCAATACCAGTAGTTCCTGCTAAAAACTCTGCGGCAACCAATGTTCCCCAACACACGCCTACAGCAACTCTTACACCCGTTAATATTTCTGGTAATGAATTAGGAAAAATAACCTCTCTAAGTATCTGCCATCTTGATGCTCCTAAAGAGTGTGCGGCATGAATTTTAGACAATTGTGTTCCTGATGCACCAGCTCTTGCGGAAATGATCATAATAGAAAAAGAGACCATAAATAATAAAAATACCTTTCCAACGTTATCAATTCCAAACACAGTAATAACTAATGGAGCCCAAGCTAAAGGAGGCACTGGTCTATATAATTCTACTAGTGGGTCAAAAAATCCTTTTGCAAATCTGTTTAGACCCATAAAAATACCTAATGGAACACCAAAAATAATACCAAGTGTTAAGCCTAAAAAAACTCTTAAAAAAGAATCCCAAATGTGACCAGCTGGAACTGGAATTTTAAATGCTTTAAATTCGCCAGTTACAATATCTAAAACTTTACTTTTAAAATTTGGTTTTACTGTTCCATCAGAACTGTGAACTGGATATTTTCCTGGCATAATATCTGCTATCCAATCAGGTAACATAAATCCAACTATTCTATTTACACCCATCATTTCATACCAAATCAAAGGAACCATTTTAAATCCAACGCTTGGTTTTAAAAGGTCTCCGAAAATTCTAAAAGTATCAGATGGTTTAGGTAACCATCTTCCAGGGCCATCTTCTGCGCAAGTTGGGCCACTAGCAACAATAGTGCCAGCAGGAAACAATAAAACATCTATATAAATTAAATTTCCCTGCTCTTTTTTTTGAACTACATCAAAATCTCTTATTGCTTTTTCCATACCATCTAGTGCATTAGGAGGAAAAACACTTTCATACTCAATTCTTTGTCCAAGTTTTTTAATTTCTTTTATATAAGTCATCTCCAGTTCTTGATCATCATTCAATGCATTTTTGTACTCTTTAATTTCATCTCTAATTTCTTTTAATAGTTTTAAATATTCTGGGTTATGATTTCTCATTGAGAAAAATTCATCACTAATTTCATTTAATACTTCAGCTGCGCTATGAAATTTTAAACCTCTTTTACTTTCAGGAAGCGGAGGAACTTCCATACCAGTAGCACCCCAACCAAGTTGTTTTTTTAATGCTTCAATTCTTTTATTTTCTTCTTCTATACTTTTAGCAGGTGGGTAACTTACTTTCTGAAAATTTTCAGTTAACCATGTAATTCTATTAGTTAGTTTTTTAATTTTATTTTTAGTTTCAGTTTCCAATAGTTTTTCATCAGTTAATAATGGAATAGTTCGCTGGGTTTTATTAAGTAATTTTACAAACAATTCTTTATCTTGACTTTTTAAATCCGCTGAATTTTGAATTATAATTATTTTTTTTTGTATATTTATATTTTCACGTTTAATTAGAGCAGTACTTTTGTGCTGTCTTTCTTCAATTGGGAAAAGATACTTTAGTGAAAGCAGAGACTCATTAACTTTTGCTACTTGGCAGAGCTCATTTGCTGATTTTGGATAGAAAGATTTTGCTATATCCCACGAATAATAAAGCCAAGATAATAAAAGAAAACTTGAACCAACTATAACCCAGTGAACACCACCTTTTGCTCGATCAGGATTTCCAAAAACAGAGTCGCTTTTTTCGGTTTTTACTAATCTTTGTCCATAAATAATTGAACCAATTACCGCAAAAATAATTAAAAATGTAACTATTCCAGTAATCATTTTATATTTCTTTACCCATTATCTCTTCTTCCATATCCCAAATCATCGATAATATTTCTTCTCTTTTGGATACAAATTCTTCGTCATTTTTTATTACTCTTAAATCCTGATTTAAACCCATGGAAGCAAAAGCAAGTTTGTATTCTTTATGTATTCTTCCAGGTCTTGGGGCCATAACATAAACTCTTTCACCTAATAATAGTGCTTCTTCGACAGAGTGAGTAATTAAAATAATTGTTTTTCCAGTTTCTTTCCAAATTTTTAAAACTAAAGACTGCATCTTTTCTCTAGTTAAAGCATCAAGAGCACCCAAAGGTTCATCCATTAATATTAAATCTGGATCATTGATTAAACATCTTGCAAGAGCCACTCTTTGCTGCATACCTCCGGATAATTGATATGTAGGAGTATTTCCAAAGCCTTGAAGTCCTACTATTTCGAGCCATTCTTCAACTTTTTTTGCAGTTGTAGCAGGATCTTCTTTTTTCATTCTTAAGCCAAAATTTACATTTTCTGCGACTGTTAACCATTCAAACAAAGCACCTTGTTGAAAAACCATTCCCCTTTCAACTCCAGGACCATTAATTTCTTTTCCACCTAAATTAATTGATCCAGAAGTTGGACGAAGAAACCCAGCAGCAATATTTAACAAAGTTGTTTTTCCACAACCTGAAGGACCCAATACAGTTAATAGTTCACCTTTTTTTAATGTAAAACTTATATCTTTGAGCGCATGAACAGTTTCTCCTTTTGGAGATTTAAAAATCATGTTTACATTTTGAGAAACTAAATCACTCATAAAAATAATATATTTGAATTTTTATAAAAAAAATAGGCACCAATTTATTAAATTGGCGCCTATTTGAATCTTATTTTAACTCTTAGTTAGGTAGATAACCAGTATCTACAACAGCAGCGTAATCTTTAAGAGCAGGGTTCTCAGATGTAGCAAACATATTACCCATAACACTTAGGTAATTCATAAGTATACCGCCTTTATTCATATACTTAGATTTCATTGTTCCTGCATCTGGGAATTCAAATCCTCCCATTTGCTTTTTAGTACCAGCAAGATCCATAGCTGCATCTTTAGCTATAACATTCATGTCAGATTTTCCAGCATTGAATCTAGTGTTTGCTTCGTGAGTTACTTCAACGAAAGTTCTAACCATTCCTGGATTTTCTTTTAAGAATTTGTTAGTCACTGAAGTAATATCGATACCAGCAATTCCAGCTTCTTGAGCTTCAGCAACAGTTAGTACTGATGCACCAACTTCTTTAGCATTCCCGATAGATTTACCACCGAATAAACATGCCATAGCAACGTCACCGTTAATTAGTGCTGCAGATCCATCTTCAGGGTTCATATCAACAACTTTCATTTTAGAAATATCGGCACCAACAACTCTCATTGTTTCTTTGAAAACATAGTCAGCCATAGTTCCCAAAGGAACAGCAACTTTTTGACCATCTAATTTAGAAGAAGCATTTCCTTTATCTATACCTTTAGCTGCAACACAAGTTGTTCCACCCATTCCATATATAACTGCAATATCTACAAGCTTGATAGCTGCTTTAGCGTTAACTGCATTTACAAAAGGTGTTAATCCTTGAGAATAAGATATATCGATATCACCAGACAACATAGCTTCCGTCATCTCCCCACCAGTTGCAAAGTTCGTCCATTTAACTGGAACACCCAAAGCTTTATCAAAAGTATTTTTAACTTTATCTTCTTGGTTTGGAGTAGCCCATTCTAAGAAGAATGCAACTCTCACTTCATTAGCAGCCGCATTTGCAAGTGAAATACTTAAGTTAAGAGCTATAATACTTCCAAGAATAAAACTTATTATTTTTTTCATTTTATCTCCTGTTAATTAAATTTAATTTACAGACAATATTAAAGTTCATTCTTAAGCTGAAGTAAACTAAGAATTATTTGAATCAAAAAAAAATAGAGCTTATACAATCTTAAGTTGTACTGGTTTTATACAGTTGTTTTTATTTGCTGTTTGAATGAAAAAAATTAGACTAGAAGAAGCAAGAATTTAATAAAAATTAACTTATGAGCGCAGAAAAACCAGAGATACCAAATTCACTTAACGAACATTGGATGCCTTTTACATCCAATAAAGATTTTAAAGAAAACCCTAGATTAATTACAGAAGCAAAAGGTGTTTATTTAAAAAATCATCAAGGTCAAACCCAAATAGATGCCAGCTCAGGATTGTTCTGTAATCCTTTAGGTCACGGAAGAGAAGAAATTATAGATGCTATAACTAATCAATTAAAAAAATTGGATTATGCACAACCTTTTCAACAAGGTTATGGTGGATCATTTGAACTTGCAACAAGAATTGCAAAACACACTCCAGGAAACTTAAATAGAATTTTTTATACAATGTGTGGATCTAGTGCGGTCGAAACTGCAATTAAAATATCAATAGCTTATAATAAAGCTAGAGGACAAGGTCATAGATTTAGAATTGTTGGAAGAGAAAGAGCTTATCATGGCATGCATATAGGAGGAACTTCAGTAGGTGGAATGGTAAATAATATTAAAACATTTGCTAGTATTTTAATGCCAGGCGTTGTTCATATGAGACATACACACTTACCAGATCATAAATTTATATCAGGACAACCTGAAACGGGAGCTGAGTTAGCAAATGATTTAGAAAGAATTTGTGCAAACTTTGGAGCAGAAAATATTTCTGCTTGCATAATTGAACCAATAGCTGGATCAACAGGAACTTTAGTTCCACCAAAAGGATATTTACAAAGATTAAGAGAAATTTGTGATAAATATGAAATTTTATTAATTTTTGATGAAGTTATAACTGGGTGGGGAAGAACAGGTTCACCTTTTGGCTCTCAAGAATTTGGAGTTACACCAGATTTAATGACTATGGCTAAAGCTACAACTAATGGAATAGTTCCTATGGGCGCTGTAGCATGTAAGGAAGAAATATACGACACCATTATGGACGCTTCTCCCAAAGGTACAATTGAGTTATTTCACGGTTATACTTATTCAGGAATACCCATTTCAGTTGCAGCAGCTTTAGCCGTTCAAGACATAATTGAAAAAGAAGATATTTTTAAAAGAGCAAAAGAAATGTCACCGTATTTCCAAGAAGGCCTAATGTCTCTTAAAGATTTAGAGGCAGTCGACAATATTAGAGGATATGGAATGATGGGTGGAATTGACATGAAAGTGGATAAAAAACCTGGAGTGGCAGGATTTACTACATTTAAACATTGTTATGAAGCGGGAGTTAATTTCAAAGCTACTGGCGATTGTTTAATTATTGCACCAATGTTTATATCCGAAAAAAAACATATTGACGAGATTATTGAAAAGTTAAGAGTTGGAATAAATAACTATTCGAAAAGCAAAAAAAACTAATTTACTTTTATGAAAATTGGCGTTCCTAAAGAAATAAAACCTCAAGAAAGTAGAATTGGTTTAACCCCAGAAAGTGTAAAAGTTTTAGCCTCCAATGGACATGAAGTTCTTGTTGAAAACAACGGAGGTTTTGAAGCTGGATTTTATAATAATCAATATAAATCTGCAGGAGCAAAAATTATAGATAAAGCAGAAGATATTTTTAATGATGCAGAGATAATTGTAAAAGTTAAAGAGCCATTATCAAACGAAGTAAAAATGATCAAAGAAAATCAAATTATTTTTACATATCTTCATTTAGCAGCTGCTAAAGAACTAACTCAGGGTTTAATTGACTCAAAATCGGTTTGTATAGCTTATGAAACAGTAACTGATGATAATGGTAGACTACCATTATTAGCTCCAATGAGCGCAGTTGCAGGAAGAATGTCCGTTCAAGCAGGAGCACATTGCTTAGAAAAAAATCAAAAAGGTAGAGGTTTGTTACTTGGAGGTGCTCCTGGAGTTGAGTCTGGCAATGTAGTTATATTAGGAGGAGGAGTTGTTGGAGAAAACGCTGCAATAATAGCTACTGGGATGAGAGCAAAAGTTCATATTGTAGACAAGTCTGAAGCAAGATTAAAACAATTAACAGAGATTTTTGGTGATAAAATTATTCCTCAATTAAGCGATAAAACAGATTTAGAAAAATTAATTTCAGAATGCGATTTGTTAATTGGTGGTGTCTTAATTCCTGGGGCAGAAGCTCCAAAACTTGTAACAAGAAGCATGTTAAAGTTGATGAAAAGAGGTTCGGTAATAGTAGATGTTGCTATAGACCAAGGCGGTTGTGTTGAAACTAGTAAACCAACTACACATGCAGATCCAACTTATATAGTTGATGATGTAGTTCACTACTGTGTTGCAAATATGCCGGGTGGGGTTCCAAGAACTTCTACATTTGCATTAAACAATGCAACTTTACCTTTTTTAGCAAAATTAGCCAAAGAAGGTTATCACAAAGCATTAAAAGATGACCCAAATTTTTTAGCAGGATTAAATGTATGTAAAGGGAAAGTTACTTATAAGGCTGTAGCAGATGCTTTTGGACACACTTACTCGTGTGCAGATGAAGTTTTAAATTAACTTATATTCCTTTTTTTATCAGTTTATAAATATCTTCTTTCTTATTTAATCCTATTTCACGAGTAATTTCTTTATCTCCTTTATAAACAACAATCGTTGTCCAGAATTTAATATTTAATTCCTTGGCTATATTTTTATGTTTGGTTTGTTCATAAAATAAAAATTCTACATCTTTAAAATCATTTATCGCTTCTGCAAATATTTTTGATTGAGATGCACAAACAGTACA
>Ga0207988_1001679_pt1 | contig 10708 bp, 7 predicted proteins | sample ETNtaG_11_FD_185773 | JGI IMG/M metagenome (GOLD analysis project Ga0207988, IMG submission 185773) | Marine microbial and viral communities from oxygen minimum zone, Eastern Pacific Ocean - ETNP201310SV74 (SPAdes) (version 2) | ecosystem: Environmental > Aquatic > Marine > Oceanic ...
ATTCATTCAGTAGATATTGGTTTTCCAGATATTATTGATGAATTAGATGGTCGATTATGGTCTGTTATTTCAGAGAAAGAAATTCGAGCGATTTTAAAGCCATTAGCGAAAACTACCCATAAGCACGTCCAAGGGAAGGTTTTATTTGTGGCAGGATCAATTGGAATGACAGGCGCTGCATATATGACGACAATGGCGGCATTGAGATGCGGTGCCGGTTTAACGATTACCTGTGCTCCCGCTTCATTGAATTCTATTTATGAAGCAAAGATTACTGAAGGGATGACGATACCTTGCCCTGACGAGGGGTCAGGTATTTTCACTCAACTGAATTATGACACAATTATGAATTGTGTTGATTGGTGTGATGTGGTTGCGATTGGACCTGGATTGGGACAGGATAATCGTACCCATGAATTGGTTGAGTCATTGATAAAAACAATTGAAAAGCCTATGGTAATTGATGCAGATGGTTTAAGACCATTCTATAGAAATATAGAGTTATTTCAGAATATTAAATCAGATTTCGTTATTACACCTCATATTGGGGAACTAAGTCAATTGATGGATATTCCTACTGAATTCATTCAAAAAGACCTTCCGGGTACGATTGAAAAAATTATGGCAAAACTACCTGGTATTTTGGTTGCAAAATTTGCACCTTCTTTGGTTGCATGGCAAGGTCAAGGTGCTGTTAATTCTACCGGGAATCCGGGCCTAGCTACAGCTGGAACCGGCGATGTGTTAACTGGAATAATTGCTTCATTTATGGCTCAGGGGTTTGGTACTATCGAAGCAGCAAAATTGGGAATATTTATACATGGTAGGGCCGCAGACAAATGGACAGAAATGAATAGTCAGCGTGGAATGATTGCCAGTGACTTATTGAGTCAAATAGGATCGACTTTTCGAGATTATGAATCATAAAACATTTCGAATATTAATGGTGGCATATATGATCCTCATATTGAGTGTATCTAGTGTGCCTGCCCAGAGTATGCCAAAGACATGGTTGCTTAATTGGGATAAATTGATTCACCTTGTTGAATATTTTATTTTAGGCATTTTAGCCATGAAAAGTATGAATTCTATTTCTTATCGGACCCTATTGGTTGTGATTCCTCTTGGAATTGTATTTGGTGGTTTGGATGAATATCTTCAATCATTTATTTCAGGTCGATTCTCAAGTGGATGGGATGTGTTAGCCGATACGATTGGGGTGAGTATTGGTTCATTACTTGTGTTAGGAAATAAAGAATGATTCAACGCCTATTTATCAAAAACTTTGCAATCATTAATGAGTTATCTCTACCATTGAAAAATGGACTGACAGTTATTACTGGAGAGACGGGAGCAGGGAAATCAATTATTCTTAAATCTCTGGGGATTACCTTAGGTGCCAATGGAGATAAAATGGATGTCAGAAGCGGTGAAGAAAAAGCTATTGTTGAAGTTGAATTAACAATAGATGGTCAAGAGACAATAATGAGAAGATTAATCAGTAAAGGAGGTCGAATTCGATCATTTATCGATGACGAACCAATCGCTGAGCAAATTTATCGAGATACTGTTTCAACGTTAGCAGATTTCCATGGACAGCATGAACAACAATACATTATGAATGCGGCGACACATATTGATTTTTTAGATAGGTTTTGTGATTCAGATAATTTAGTTCAAACAATTCAGGCCACCTATTTGGATTTGGTTCATACAATGAAAGAGTTAGATCTGTTGATTGAGAGACAAAAAGGTGCGGAGAACCAAAAAGAGTTGCTTCAATTTCAAATTCAGGAAATCCAGTCAATTGATCCACAAATTGATGAAGATATAAATTTGGGAAAAGTATTTAAACGATTAAATCATGTTGAAGAATTGGTATCAACTGTTCAAAGATTAAATCAATCATTAATAGAGAATGATCATTCTATTTATCGCCAACTTGCGTCGGCAGTTGATGAACTAAATCGATTATCAAAATATGACGATACTTTGAATCCGTATATGGAATCCATTCAACAAGCTTCGGTAACTATTCAGGATGCATCCAGTGATTTAATCCAACATATTGATTCATTAGAACTGGACCCAAGTCAGTTACAAGAAGTGGAAGAACGATTGCAAGCCATTGAAAGTTTAAAACGGAAATATGGTGGATCAATTGAACGGGTTCAAAATTATATTCAGGAATCGAAAATAGAATTAGAGGAATTGTCTGGCATTGATATTTCTATTTCGAATTTGGAAGAAGAGAAAACCCATTTAATTAATCGTTATCAAAAACTTGCGGATGAACTCAATTCTGTTCGAGATAAATATTCAACAAAAATCGCAACTGAAATTGAAGATGAAATGGTTCAACTCAATATGCCGGGTGCAAAATTTGAAGTTAGAATGGATCAGAAATTTGAAAAAAGTAGCGCCATTATATTTGATGGTAATCCAGTAAGGTATGGATCAAAAGGTTATGATCAGGTTGAGTTTTTTCTCAGCGCCAATCCTGGGGAAGTACCAAAACCAATAACAAAAATTGCATCTGGCGGTGAAGTCTCCAGAATCATGTTGGGAATTAAATCTGTTTTGAAGAAATATGATCCAGTTGAGACGTTAATATTTGATGAAATCGATTCAGGAATCTCTGGACAAGCAGCGGAGAAAGTGAGCGAAGCATTAGAAAAATTAAGTACGGATAAACAGGTTATCTGTATTACCCATTTACCGCAAATCGCTTCCAGAGCAGATCATCATTTATACATAGATAAAACAATGAAGGAAGATAAAACGTCAGTGAATGCCAGATACCTAAACCATGAAGAAAAATTAACAGCAATTGCAAAGTTATTTAGTGGTGATACTGTGACAAAAGAAGGAATAACTTCCGCTCAACAATTTATGGATCAAGCACGTGGATAAATTCATTATAAATGGCGGGAATAGTCTCAATGGTACCATTGAAATAGGCGGTGCTAAAAATGCAGTTTTACCACTAATGGCGGCTGCACTATTGGCCAATGGAAAATCTACACTCAGCCACGTACCCGATTTATCAGATACACGAACGATGATCCGGTTATTAAATATAATTGGGGCAGAAACGGATTTTCATGAAGAATTATTAACAATTGATGCATCAAAAATAAATTCATTTGAAGCCCCATATGATTTAGTAAAAACCATGCGTGCTTCTTTTTACGTTATGGGTCCATTATTAGCCCGATTTGGTGAGGCACGTGTTTCGCTCCCAGGCGGTTGTGCATGGGGACCTCGACCGGTTGATTACCATTTAAAAGGATTTGAAAAACTTGGGGCAGAAATCATTTTGGAAGAAGGGTACATAATTGCCCGGGCGAAAAAATTAATAGGCGCGAAAATCCATTTTGAGATACCATCTGTAGGCGCTACTGGCAATATTGTTATGGCAGCTGTTTTAGCCAGTGGAATAACTCAAATCACCAATGCAGCACAGGAACCTCATATTGTGCAGTTATGTAATGTATTAAATAAAATGGGTGCCGACATCGAAGGTGTTGGAACGCATGAGTTGACCATACATGGTGTGGATTCCTTAATGCCTGTTGAAATCAAGATAATTCCTGACATGATTGAGGCTGGCACATTTTTAATGGCCGGTGCAACTTTAGGACAAATTACCCTAACCAATGTCATTCCAGATCATTTATCTATCGTGTTACAAAAGCTGGAACAGGCAGGATGTTCAATTCATTCGGGGGACGAGACGATTTCAATTGAAAAAACCGATCGTTTAAAAGCCGTTGATATGATGACTGATGTGCATCCCGGATTCCCAACCGATCTACAGGCACAGTGGATTGCACTCATGTCTACTGCGACGGGTTCAAGTATTATTAGGGATACCATTTATCATGATCGATTCTCCCATGTGCCAGAGTTAAACCGGCTTGGCGCAAATATATCTATGGAAAATAACGTGGCCATTGTTCGTGGTGTTGATAAATTAAAGGGAGCACAAGTTATGTCTACAGATATTCGAGCGAGTGCTTCATTGGTGATTGCTGCGTTAATGGCCGATGGTCAATCTGTCATTAGTCGTGTTTATCACATTGACAGGGGTTATGAAAAAATTGAAGAAAAATTTAGAGCCCTAGGTGCTGATATTCGGCGTGAAAGTAATTAAAGAAAGAATGGGAATCCTTTGAATATTATACTTAAAATTCAAGCTTTTACCGGAAAGGAAAAATTATGCGCATAGTCATTATCGGCGTGGGTGAAGTTGGTTTTCACGTAGCCAAAGCATTGAGTCAAGAAGATCACGATATAACTGCGGTGGATGTGGATCCTGTAAAATGTAAACGCGCTGCAGAAAATCTCGATGTCATCGTCGTAGAAGGAAATGGTGCCAGCCCTCGAAATTTATCTGAAGCCAATGTTCAGGAGGCTGATTACGTTTTATGCTTAACACGGGTGGATGAAGTCAATTTAATTGCATCTCAACAAGCTCATGAACTGGGCGCAAAAAAGATTATAGCCCGTTTAAGAAATCAGCAATACACTACTCGAGATTCAATAATAAAACCGGAAAAATTTGGAATTGATCTTGTTATACACCCAGAAAAAGAAGCTTGCCGAGAAATAGTGCGATTGGTTCGCCATTCTTATGCAACCCAAGCTATGGATTTTGAAGGTGGGCGTATGCAGATGATCGGCATTCGATTGGAAAATAATAGTCCAATTATTGGAAACACCGTCAAGGCGTTTTGTGAGTCAGAAAAGGATTACAAATTTGGAATAATAACTGTTTTGAGAGATTCCGATTCCCATGTACCATGGGCTGATTTTGAATTCAAAGAATGTGATACTGTTTATTTTATCGTGAAGACAGAAAGACTTGAATCGCTCATGAAATTAGTTGGAAAGGAAGCGACGCAAACCAATTCAATAATAATATTAGGTGGTAGTAAAATTGGTAGAAGTGTAGCTGAAGAGCTAGAAAATGAGATAAGTGTTAGAATGATTGAAGAGCGCAGAGATAAGGCTGAATGGCTTGCAGCTAATTTAAAAAACACAATGGTACTTTATGGCGATGGGACGGATGTGGAAATCTTAAAAGCAGAAAATATCCAAGATGCTGACAGTTTTATTGCTGTGACTGAAAGTGAGCAAACAAATTTACTTTCTGGAATGCTGGCCCACCATTTAGGCGTTAAACAAACTGTAATTCATGTAAGTACAACGGAGTATATGCCCATTGTTCAAGAAATTGGCGTGGGTGCTGTTTTAAGCAAAAATATGTCAACTGTAAATTCGATTTTACGATTTATTACTAGTGATCAAACAGAGACATCCGTTACTACATTCGATGAAATTGATGTAGATGTTATCGAATTTAATCCTGAACCTGGAAGTAAGGTAACAAAGGCGCCCTTAGAAGATTTAAAATTTCCCATAGATAGTATTGTGGGTGTCATTAACCATCATGGTCACCTATCCATTGCACGAGGATCTTCCCAGTTAACAGAGGAAGATACGGTTTTGGTGTTCGCAAAATCAAAGGTAATACCAAAATTAAGAAAGCTTTTTGAGGCCTAATGAACTCTAAAACAATTTTAAATATACTGGCAGCCATGCTCGTACTGACTGGGTTAACTATGGTTGTCCCAGCACTCATTGCTTGGGGGTATAATGAACCCGATTTGGTTGGGCATTTACGATCAATGGTGATTTGTATATTTATTGGGTTGCCGGTTTGGGTATTTACACGAAAAAATCGATCTCTAAATAGTAAAGATGGATTTGCTATTGTTACTTTAGCTTGGATATTGGTTGCACTGGCCGGTGCATTGCCATTTTACCTTTCCGGTGCCATTCCAAACTTTACTGATGCTTGGTTTGAATCTATGTCTGGTGTTACGACCACAGGCGCGTCAATTATTGGAAACCCTCAAACACTCCCGAACCTTCCCAATGGTATAGAAAGTTTGCCACACGGTATTTTGTATTGGCGATCCTTTATCCAATGGATTGGTGGCATGGGAATAATTGTGTTTACCATTGCCATTTTACCCTTACTCGGGGTGGGGGGTGTTCAGTTATTCAAAGCGGAAGTTCCCGGACCCGTCGCAGATAAAATTCGTCCTCGCGTAAAAGAGACTGCCAAAATATTGTGGATGGTATATGTAGGCTTAACGGCAGTAGAAGCCATATTATTAAGTATTAGTGGCATGTCTGGGTTTGATGCGATCTGTCATGCCTTTACCACCATGCCCACGGGAGGTTTCAGTACACAAAATGCCAGTATCGCAGCATATGGAAACCCTGCTATTCAATATATTATTATATTATTTATGTTTATTGCTGGTGTGAATTTTACCCTTCATTTTCGATCTCTCACAGGAAATCTGAAGTTCTGTTTAAAAGATCCAGAATTTTTAGCCTATCTTGGAATTATTGTCATGGCTACCTTATTTATATTCTTAAATGTTGCATCTGCACAGGGAGAATGGACCCATGATAATTTTTTAGCATCGTTATTCAATAGTGTTTCAATTTTAACCACCACGGGATACGGTTCTGCTGATTATGAGATTTGGCCATATTTTAGTCAGTATTTAATTTTGATACTCATGTTTATAGGTGGAATGGGTGGGTCCACAGGTGGCGGTATGAAAGTGGCTCGAATAATCTTATTGGTTAAATATGCCGCTACGGAAACAAGGCGAATGTTGCATTCTCGTGCTATCATACCCATACGAATTGGTGATCGCTATATTGGTGAGGATGTTGTGAGAAATACATTGGGGTTCTTTTTATTTTACATGTCCATATTTGGGCTTACAGCATTGGTATTAACCACATTGAATTTAGATTTTGAATCGGCCATCGGCGCCGCTGCCTCTGCGATCGGAAATATTGGTCCTGGGTTAGGTGAATTTGGCCCCACAGATAATTATGCATTACTTCATCCGATTGGTAAATGGATGCTTACGTTTTGTATGCTTTTGGGTCGGTTGGAAATATTTACGATTATGGTTTTATTCAGTCGTACTTTTTGGAAATAGCAAAGGGAATTTATGTCCTATATATTAACTGATATATCTAAACAAATAGCTGTATTAACCATTAATCGACCTGATGCCCTAAATGCAATAAATAATGAGGTAATAAAAGATTTATCTACAGCGATTAAATCATGTATTGATAATAATAATGTTGGCGTAATAATTCTAACTGGATCTGGGGATAAAGCATTTGTGGCTGGTGCAGATATTAAAAGAATGCAAGCCATTGGCCCAAAGGATGCCTACGAATTTGGCAAAACGGGTCAGCAAATGACAGTACTGATCGAAAATTCACCAAAACCGATTATTGCTGCTGTGAATGGGTTTGCCCTTGGCGGAGGATGTGAAATTAGCATGGCGTGTCATATCCGCGTTGCCAGTGAAACGGCAGTCTTTGGGCAACCAGAAGTATTGTTGGGGATTCTTCCTGGTTGGGGTGGGACACAGCGATTACCCCGATTGGTTGGGACTGGTATTGCCAATGAAATTATTACAACGGGTCGAATGATAAATGCATCAGAGGCGAAATCAATCGGTTTAGTGAATCATGTAGTTCCGCCGAACGAATTGATGAATAAATGTACAGAAATTGGGGATCAGATTCTTAAAAATGGTCCAAATGCCATCGCCCACTCTCTGGAATGTATTCGTAGAGGTATCGGGACTACAATCGAAGCGGGATTGAAAATTGAAGTGAATAAATTCAGTAATTTATTCGGCACGGATGAAGCCAATGAAGGACTCAGTGCATTTGTAGAAAAACGAAAACCCAATTTTAGAGGAACTAAATGACATCAAAGCATAAAACTCCCTCGATGGTCGATGCCTTAATTCCGATTATTTCTTTGATCATTATGTTGGCTTTATCCGTTTATCTGTACGGTGATGCATCCTCCTCTGGTGCCAACCAGATTGCATTGCTTCTTGGGGCATGTATTGCAGCGATTGTTGGCATAAAAAATGGATATGTTTGGAGAGAAATAGAAAAAGGGATTGTAAAAGGAATCTCCATGGGAATGGGTGCTATCATGATTTTGTTGGCTGTGGGATCATTAATTGGTACCTGGATTATATCGGGGACAGTTCCTTCGATGATTTACTATGGTTTGGAAATATTATCGCCGTCTATTTTTTATTTTGCAGCCTGTGTGATTTGTGCCTTATCTGCTTTGAGCATTGGAAGCTCGTGGACAGTAGCGGGAACGCTGGGTGTGGCATTAATTGGAATTGCAGCCGGTCTAGGGTTATCGGGACCTGTCACCGCAGGGGCGGTGATCTCTGGTGCTTATTTTGGAGATAAAATGTCACCATTATCTGATTCTACCAATCTGGCTCCTGCCATAGCCGGTACGGATTTATTTACCCACATTCGCCATATGGTTTGGACAACCGGCCCTAGTCTAGGTATTGCACTGTTATTGTTTTTAATTATGGGATTAAGAGGAGAAGTGACGGGTGAAGCAGGCGGATTTGAATTACTTCAGAATACAATTGATTCTACCTTTAATGTAAGCATTTTCTCTTTTATTCCATTGATTGTTGTATTTGTTTTGGCATTTAAAAAAATGCCTGCTTTTCCTACCATTATGATAGGAGCATTATTGGGTGGGATTTTCGCTGTTATCTTGCAACCAGATGTGGTACGAAATTTTGTGAATCAACCGGAATTGTCTGGGCCATTAACCATGATTTCTGGTGTGTGGACAGCACTGCATTCTGGCTTTATCCTTGAGAGTGGCGTTCCCATGGTGGATGACCTTTTAAGCCGAGGTGGTATGATAAGCATGTTAAATACAATTTGGTTGGTCATTTGTGCCTTAACATTTGGTGCCGTATTAGAAACAATTGGATTATTGGATAAAATTGTAGAATCTATTTTGACTTATGTTAAAACCACAGGGTCATTAATCGTTGCCACGGTAACCACCTGCATTGGAATTAATATTATTGCTGCGGATCAATATATTGCCATTGTTATTCCTGGTCGCATGTACCGAGCTGAATTTGCCCGTCGACGTTTAGACCCAAGAAATTTATCCAGGACATTAGAAGATGCGGGAACAATTACTTCTCCGCTGATTCCATGGAATACATGTGGAGCATATATGTCAGCTTCTTTAGGTGTAGCTACATTTGCCTATTTGCCTTTTTGCTTTTTTAATCTAATCAATCCTGTTGTAGCGATTATATACGGTTTATTGAATATCAAAATAGAAAAGCTCGACGAATCCCATGTAGAGTTAGTGGATATTGGGTAATTAAAATAGTTCTTATGGCTCAAAAAGACATATTAACAGATAGTGAAATTCTATCACACTATGTAAAAATGGGGGAAGTTATTTCTGAAATGTTTAAACCCCATTTGGAAGTGATTATCCATGATTTACGATTCCCAGAACATTCAATAATTGCTATTTTTAATAATCATATTACAGGAAGAACGGTGGGGAGCGGTACTTCCGATATTGGTTATAAAAAAATAAAAGGAAAAATTCCGGAAAAGGTAATTAATTATAAAAATGAAAGTCCTGATGGTAAGCCATTGAAATCTTCCTCATTAACCATTAGGAATTCCGATAAAGAGATTATCGGTTCACTGGGTTTGAACTATGATATTTCTGTTTTTAATCAATTTTCAGAAGTATTGTCATTCTTCACCCAGACAGATGATAGTACCTCAATAAAAGAAAAAGAAGCGTTTTTTTATGGTAGTACAAAAGAAGATATCCACATTGCCATTAATCATTTTCGGGTGAGCCATGGTCTAACCAATAAAATATTCTCGCGAATAGATAAAGTGAATGTTATTGCCTATCTAGTAAAGGGAGGACATTTAAATAAAAGGGGAGCAGTGGCGATTATTGGAGAGGCCCTTTCGGTAACACGGCCCACTGTGTATAAATATATTAAACAAATTCAAAATAAAGAATAAGCCTTTAATTTTATATATTGTAAATAATTTTACATTATAAAAATAGGTTTGCATACTATCTATAATTATAATTATAATTGGTTCAATCAGAAGTGTTGTTCTTTCATTTTATCATCAAAATAATTATGAATGACGTAACCAAATTTTAAGAGTATAGATTTAAATAAATCACAGGAGAGTAATTCTAATGAATAGACATATCAAAATATCACTACTATTTTCAGTAATTATGGGGGTAGCAAGCGCTCAGTCATCCATCGAAGGTACGGTAACAGATAATAACGGCAATGCGCTGGTAGGTGCAAATGTTCTTATTGACGGTACTTCAGTTGGTTCAGCAGCGGTTACAGATGGAACCTATCGGATCGACGTATCCAGTGGAACCATCGAGGGACAGACAGTTACTTTAACCGCGTCTTATATTGGACACACAAGTCAATCCGTGAATGTTGATATCCCAACCAGCGGCTCAGTTACGCAAAATTTTTCACTTGCTGTGGATGCGATCGGACTGAAAGCGATCAGCGTAACGGCGTTGGGTTTTGAAACGAATCGCGATAAACAGGGGTCCACAAGTGTTTCTGTAACACCGGCTGATATGACACGTTCAGGTGAGGCTTTGATAATGAATTCTTTATCAGCTAAGGCATCAAATGTGATTGTAAATGCTGTAAGTGGAGACCCAGGCTCTGGCTCTTCCATTAGAATACGTGGCAATAATACAATTTCGGGTACCAGT